>OCVV012873320.1_pt1 | contig 24582 bp, 26 predicted proteins | sample 1539721 | NCBI WGS metagenome assembly OCVV01 (sample SAMN02144230, study PRJEB22623) | gut metagenome | biome: sheep rumen | host: Ovis aries | place: New Zealand
AAATATATCCAAGAGCAAGAAATAGAAGATAAAGTGCAAGACAAAAGAAGTTTGAAAGAATACAAAGACCCGTTTACGGGTAAGTAAGAGAGACAAAGGCAATTGGCATAATAAAAAAGCTCCCTAAAGGGAGCAGCCAGTAATATGCCCTTATAAGGCAAAAGAAAAACTACCCGTTTTACGAGTAGATTTTTATTATGTGCGACGATTGAAATCGCACAAGTAAGACCACGTGCTATGCACTTGAGCACTGAAAAAGCGATAGAGTTGAGAGAAAAAACTCCTTTTGATAATATTAAAACAATTAATAACTTTAAAATAATAATGGAGACGACATATAAATGAATGAAAATATAGATAAATTAACTCATGAAACTTTTAAAAAGATAAATGATAAAGTGAATGAAAAAAAGGTATGGTATGATAGCAATTTAATAACTGAAAATGAATTTTACTGTACTAATTGTTTAGATGACAGAAAAATGAAAGTAATAAATGTTAAAATGAGAGAAAAAATAAATAGCAATGTATATGATACTTTGTTGGTTTTATATTACTTAAGACAAATTCTATTCACATTTCTAAAATACCCACACTTTCTTATGATTAAAGTAATAATTAACCATTAAAAAATATATTACATATACACACATAAAGGACATTTGCTACATTGTGTAAGTGCTACTATAGATATAGTAATTTAAATAAACAATAAAAAGAAGCTTTCTAATGATCCTTCTTATTGAAAAAATGAAAAAAATAGTATAGAATTCATAATTACATTATATAAAAATCAATATTAGAGGAATTAATTATGAAAAAGAAATTAAAAATTATTTTAATAATTATAATCATTGTAGTAGGTTTAGCTGCAGTTGGAATAATATCAAAATTTGTAATAAGTAGAATGAAAAAAGGATATGAAGTCTATGGAACTGAACATTGCCAAGGCCATCAATATGATATAGCTTATCCTGCACATAGAGAATATAAATGCAATATATGTGAGAAAGACAAAGAAACAGAAACTATTCCTATTCCTGAGGTGTGTCCAACATGTTCCAAATTAACAAAAAGATGTCAAAAATGTGGGATGCTGATAGATTAGTTAAAAAATCAGGAAATAACAATGAGAAAAGAGGCCAAGAAGGTCTCTTTTTTGTATTGAAACATAATAAGTATTTTTTATTAAATCTAATTACAAATTTTAAAACCGATTCAATTCACAATGCTATAATAACTTGAAATTCATATGATAAAAAATCAAGTATAAAAAATATCTTCCAATTTTACATTTTTATTATTGAGAAGTATCTTTATTTGTGATATATATTTAAGGAGTATGCTAAATTCGACAAAAAGGCTATTGAAGTGTAAGCAAAAGATAAATAGCGAGAGTGTGCAATTGAAGCTTTGTAGAGGTATATGAGTATGAAGATAGCCATGCTAGGCCATAAGAAACTGAATAGAGAAGGCGGAGTGGAGATTGTTGTTACTGAGCTTGCTACAAGGATGGCAAAAAAAGGACACGATGTTACTTGCTACAATCGTAATACTAAGCACGTGATGGACAAAGACATTAAGCAGGATGATTCCAAAGTATATAAGGGAGTCATAGTAAAGAAAGTTTTGACCATTGATAAAAAGGGTTTGGCTGCGGTGACTTCATCGTTTTTTGCGACGTTAAGCATTTTATTTTCAAAAGCTGAGGTAGTGCACTATCATGCTGAAGGCCCATGCGCATGGATGTGGATAATTAAATGGTTTTCGAGAAAGAGAATTGTTGCAACAATTCATGGACTAGATTGGCAAAGATCTAAGTGGGGCGGATTTGCTACAAAATTCATTAAGCATGGAGAAAAAGTAGCGGTTAAGTATGCAGATGAAATAATAGTATTGAGTAAAAATGTTCAAGACTATTTCAAAAAAGAGTATAATCGAGATACGGTTTTTATTCCTAATGGAGTATCGAAACCAGAAGTGCTTAAACCAAAGATTATTAAAGAAAAATATAATTTGAAAAAGGATGATTATATTCTTTTTCTTGGAAGAATGGTTCCTGAAAAAGGAATTCATTATTTAATTGAAGCATTTAATAAAGTTAAAACAGATAAGAAATTGGTTATAGCTGGCGGAGCTAGTGATACTGATACATATTATCAGGAATTGAAAGAAAAGGCTAAAGATAATAAAAATATTATCTTTACAGGATTTGTACAAGGCAAAGTGTTGGACGAACTTTTTAGCAATTGCTATATTTATTGTTTGCCTAGTGATTTGGAAGGAATGCCTTTGAGCTTGCTTGAAGCGATGAGCTATGGAGGATGTTGTTTGACTTCTGATATTCCAGAGTGTGCAACTGTAATCGAAGATAAGGGAGTTACTTTTAAAGCTTCAAATATAAAAGATTTAACGAAAACTTTGCAAGGGTTATTGGATAATCCTAAAAAAGTTGAAAAGATAAAAAAAGAATCTCAAGAATATGTTTTGAAAAAATATAATTGGGATGAAGTTGTTGATAAAACTTTAGAGTTATATAAGAAATAAGGAAATATATGAAGAGATACGATTCATTGAATGGAATAAGAGCAATTTCATGCATTGGCATTTTGTTAATGCATGTTTTGGCAAATTCAGAATATGAATTACATCCTGTAGTAACTATAATTATAGAAAAATTCACTAATTTTGTTTTTCTATTTATGGTGCTTTCTGCATTTTCAATGTGCTGTGGATATTTTGACAAAATAAAAAACAATAAGATCAGTATGGAAGATTTTTACAAAAAACGTATCAAGAAAATATTACCTTTTTTTAGTTTATTAGTTGTTTTAGACATTATTATAGAGCATAGTTTTGCTTCGCTTGTTGAAGGCTTTGCTGATGTTACTATGTTATTTGGCTTTCTTCCAAATGAAATTACAGTAATAGGCGTAGGCTGGTTTATAGGCTTAGTTTTTATATTCTATTTAATGTTTCCATTTTTTGTGTATTTGTTTTCAAATAAAAAGAGAGCTTGGATTACTACTTTAATTGCTCTATTAATGAATATATCTTGCATTGCATATTTTAATGTTGGAAGAACAAATATGTTTTATAGCTTTTTGTTTTTCTGTATTGGTGGATTAATATTCATTTATAAAGAAAACTTGATAGAGCTTTTCAAAACAAATAGATTTTTCGCTTTAATGATGGTGTTAGCTTCTACAGGATTATTCTTCTTACCATTTGATAATGAATACCTATTAGTAGGTCAAGTAATAATATATAGTATTATTATAACTATATATGCTATTTCATTTAATAAATCGTTGTTGAATAATAAGTTCACTAGCTTTATAGGATCAATAAGCTTAGAAATATATTTATCTCATATGTTAGTTTTTAGGATTTTGGAGAAAATACATTTATTAAATATTACTAACAATCAATATTTATCATATTGTATTATTAGTATACTAATTTTAGTTGGTACAATAATAATAGCCCAACTTTTTAAAGTTTTTGAAAGGTTTATTAAAAATAGGGTTTTAAAACATGAAAATACTACTAGTTAATAAGTTTCATTGGCCAAAAGGAGGATCTGAAAAGTATTACTTCGAATTAGGAGAATTACTTAAAGCTCATGGTCATGAAGTAGCTTATTTTTCAATGGAAGATGAAAAGAATATTAAAACTGGCGACAAAGAGTATTTTGTAAAAGCTAGTGATATGAATAGTAAAAACATTACAAAAGCTTTATCAGTTATATATTCAAGAGCTAATAAAAAGAAAATGGAAGAGGCTTTGGATGACTTTAAACCAGATATAGTTCATTTGAATAATTTTCAAAGACAATTATCTGCATCTATAATTAAACCTTGTGTTAAAAGAAATATACCAATTGTTTTTACAGCTCATGATGTACAAGCAATATGTCCAGCAATTATTATGATGGATCCAGATAAGAATCCATGTGAAAAATGCATGGGTGGAAAGTACATGAACTGCGTGAAAAAGAGCTGTATAAAGGATTCAAAATTAAAGAGCTTACTAGGAGCTATTGAAGGTAAATATTATAGAAACAAGAAAATATATATTGATAAAATTAGTTATATTATTACACCTAGTGAGTTTTATAGAGAAAAGTTCATAGAAGATGGAGTTGATAAAAATAGAGTAAAGGCTCTACACAACTCTATTGATATGAAAGATTATGACATAGAAACTCAAGATGATGGCTATGCTTTATATTTTGGAAGATTATCTAGAGAAAAAGGAATATTAAATCTAATTAATGCTTTTGCAAAGTTAGATAAAGGATTATTATATATAGCAGGAGAAGGTCCTGAAGAAGATACAATAAAAGATATAATTAAGAAAAACAACTTACAAGAGAGAGTTAAACTACTTGGATTTTTAAACAAAGAAGAAATGACTGAAGTTACAAGAAAATGTAAATTTGTAGTAGTTCCTAGTATATGGTATGAGAATTGTCCTTATTCTGTATTAGAAACTTTAGCCATAGGAAAACCAATTATAGGTTCTAATATGGGAGGAATACCAGAATTAGTTGAAAATAATAACAATGGTTATATTTATCAATATGATAAAATAGATGAACTAGCAGAAAAGATGGAAGAATTATTTGAAAATCCTAAAAAAGTAAAAGAGTTTTCAAAGAAGTCAAAAGAATTAGCTAGAGAAAAATATTCGAGATTTAAATATTATAATGATTTAATGAGTATTTATAATAAAGTTATTAAGGAGAAATAACAACATGGCAGAGAAAAAATTAAATGGTACAGTTATAGTAACGTATAGATGTAATGCTAGATGTACTATGTGTAATAGATATAAATGTCCATCTAAACCAGATGAAGAAATATCTATTGAAACAATAAAGAAACTTCCTAAAATGTACTTTACTAATATTACTGGTGGAGAGCCATTTATTAGAGAAGATCTACAAGAAGTAGTTGAAGAATTATATAAGAAATCTGATCGTATAGTTATTTCTACTAATGGATTCTTTACTGATAGAATTATAGCTATGGCTAAAAGATTTCCTAATATAGGAATTAGAATTTCTATAGAGGGTTTAGAAAAAACAAATAATGAAATTAGAGGCCTAAAAGATGGATACAAGAAAGGCTATACTACTTTAAAGAAACTAAAAGAAATGGGAATGAAAGATGTTGGCTTTGGAATGACTGTTCAAGATAAAAATGCTCCAGATTTAGTTCCTTTATATAATATCTCTAATGAGATGGATATGGAGTTTGCTACTGCATCACTTCATAATAGTTTTTATTTTGTTGAAGCAAAGAATATTATTCATGATAGACCAATGGTTGCTCAAAACTTTGAAAATCTAGTTAATGAATTATTAAATTCTAAATCACCAAAAAAATGGTTTAGAGCATACTTTAATCATGGATTAATTAACTATATTTATGGTCAAAAGAGATTACTTCCATGCGATATGGCATTTGATACTTTCTTTATAGATCCTTATGGAGATGTAATGCCATGTAATGGAACAAAAGATAAAGAAGTTATGGGTAATCTAAATGAACAAACTTGGGATGAATTGTGGAACTCTGAACAAGCTGATAAAGTTAGAGAAAAAGTAAGACATTGTGATAGACAATGCTGGATGATAGGTTCTGTATCTCCAGCAATGCATAAATACATTTGGAAACCTGCATGGTGGGTAATAAGGCATAAGATTAAATTCTGGACTAAGAAAAAATATTCTATGTATGAAAACAAAATAGTTAGAGATTATAGAGATGGAAAAGTCACCAAAGAAGAGCTAGATAAATGTTCAACATGTGATTTGAGTTGTGAAGCCAAAGATGGACTATCTATGGAATCTAAAAAACAACTTAAAAATAAAACTGGCGAAGATATAATTAAAGAAGATTTAGAAAAACAAATGAGGATAAAATAATATGAAATTAAAAAATACTGATACAAGATGTATATTGTTTATTATATTATTATATTTATTTGTTTTACAAAATTTTTTACAAGACATTTTTCCAGTGTTTAAATACTATGATGAAGCTTTTTCATTAATTGCTATACCGCTTTCATTATATTATTTGTTCAAAAATAAAGGAAAAATATTTATCAATAAGGATTTCACTAAACTGTTTTTATCACTTTTTATTCTTTTAATGGTGGGTTTTATAGGAAACTGTTTATATAAGTATCAACCTTTAAATGTGGTATTATCAGATGCCTTGTTGGTAATTAAGTTTTTTTTAGCATATTACGTATCTAGAAAGTTATTTAATGAAACATTAATTATTAATTATGGAAAAAGTATAGGATTTAACATTAAGCTAATCATTTCGGTTTTGTTTATTCTTACAATTTTTAATTATATAATGAATATTTGGCCGTCAACATATAGGTTTGGAATAATGGCGAACCAATTATTTTTCAATCATCCAACAGTATTAGCTTCAACATGTGTGTTCTTGTTAGCTAGTTTATTTTTAGTAAGAGAGAATAAAAAGAATACAATAATATTTAGTATAATGTGTTTGAGTATTTTACTTACGACACTTCGTATGAAAGCTATCGGTGCAGCTTTTATTATTATTATAGCTATTAGTTATATATTAATAAAGAAAACTAAACTTAACCTATTCAAATTAGCTATTTTGGGAATTATTGGAATAATAGTTGCTTTTGACCAGATCAATTATTATTATATTGAAACAGATAATAGTGCAAGAAGTGAATTAACAAAGAAATCTATAGAAATTGCTAAAGATTACTTTCCAATTGGCACAGGATTCGGAACTTATGGTTCATATATGTCTGCCCAAAACTATTCAAAAGTTTACTATCTTTATAATTTGCAAAATGTGCATGGCTTAGAACCAGAAAGAACATCTTTTATAAGCGATACTTTTTGGCCAATGGTGCTTGGACAATTTGGAGTAATTGGTTTTGTTTGTTATTTAATCGCTATTCTTAATATTTATGAAAAAATACAGAAAGAATTTGATGAAAACAATTTATACTTCTATGTGTCTAAAATAATATGTCTAGGTTATCTAATTATTTCGAGTACATCAGAATCTGCATTTGTCCATCCGTTGGCTATTCCATTAGCTTTATTAATTGGAATAAAAGTAAAAGAGTCTAATGATAATTGGAATAAAGAATATGACAATAAAGAAATGAAACAAGAATGAAAAGGTCATTTATAAATAATAAGGAAATAAAGAAGTCTTAACAAGGAGTTAGGTTTTGATGTTTTATATTTATCTAATATTGAGATTCCATACCGAGATGAATTCTTTAATATCTTATTAAAAAATGTTAATTTGACAGTGATATATGAAAGAAGGCAATCCTCTAATGAAAAAAAATACAAAAATAGCATTAATAAGCTGCGCTCTGTTGTTGATGATAGTTATATTATTATTTAATGTTAATTCTGAAAAGAATTCATTATTAACTATTATTTATTCTATATTATATATGGCTTTAGTATTATTATATTTACTAAAAGAAAACAAAAAAATAATAAGTATTAAAAGCTTATATTTGCTTATGTATTCATTAATGTTTGGACTATCACCATTATTTTATGTGTTAAGAAATAAATCGTATTATATAAACGGAGAGAGCATACTATATCAATATCCTATTTCAATCGTTGGATTAATAACGTTATTATTATCATATTATTTACCTTCAATAAAGATAAATAATCATGAAGTTGAAAAAAATGAGAACACCAAAAATAATGCTCTTAATTTTCAAGCTTTTTTTGCTATTACTATTATAATAATTTCTACAATTGCCAATATAATCTATATATATAAAAGCAGATATTTTTTATTTTCTTCAAATCTTGAAGTTGGAAGAATAGAGGCTCTTGCAGGAAATGGAATAATGATATTAGTTTCTGGCTTTAATGTTATAGGCACAGCGATGTTATTTGATTATTATATTAACACTAATAAAAAGAAGTATTTGTTATTAGTTAGTGTGATTATTTTTATCATTATTTATATTATAAGAGGAGCTAGAACACCTATTCTTAGACTTTTAGTTATAATGGTTTTAGTCTATAATAGTAAAAAGAAAATTAGTATTAAAAATACAATACTATTAATAATATTGTCATTATTAGTTTTATCTTTTCTACAAGTAATTCGAACGATGTCATCGGGAGGACAAACTTCAATTATAGCATCTCTATTAGATAATTTACAAGTTGGTACAATTAACTTTAACTATATTTATAAGACTTTTCCTGAAAAGATCCCATTTCAGAAAGGATATAGTTTTCTCATAAATTTAAAAATGTTACTACCAGGAGAGGATCCTGATTTCACTTTGTGGTTAAAAGACTTGATTGGAATTAGTTTTTCTGGAGGAGGAATTACACCAACAATATTAGGAGAGGGGTATTTAAACTATGGGTTTATAGGTAGTATTCTAGAAATATTTTTTATAGGTTTAATAGGAAGAAAACTTGATTTAAAATATTCTATAGCGAACAAAAGTAAATTTTGGTATATTTATGTAGCTATTATTATGATAGATGCTTTTAGAGGTGGACTGGCCAATATTGAAGTGTCACTACTGTCAATTCTAATAGTGTATATCACATATTATATAATGACTAATATGCATAAAACGAATAATTAAGAAATTAATGATATTATTAAGAAAAGGGAAATATGAAAGTATTAATAATTAGAATGTGGGCCGATGAGCTGGACATTAATAATTATAATTGCCAGGAAATCGGTCTGGCGAAAGCTTTAATAAAACAAGGAAATAAATGTGATTTAGTGTTATATACAAAAAAAGAACCAAGAGAAGAGTTCTATTATGTAGGAGATAACAAAAAGATACGCATTTATTATATGAATGCAAAAAATATATTAAAAAATTGTTTTTATGATAAAAAAATTTATGATATTATAAAAGAATATGATGTTGTTCAAAGTACAGAATATGACCAAATTGCAAACTTGAAATTATATAAAGTATTGAAGGATAAACTAGTTATTTATCATGGGCCATATAATAGTAAGTACACAAAAAGATATCGTGTTAAATGCTTGATATCAGACCTCTTTTTTGCTTTTAATCAAAATTACAAGAAAGTTAAAATAATTGCCAAGAGTAATCTTGCTAAAGACTTTCTCATCAGCAAGGGCTTTAAAAATATTTGGACTATTGGAGTAGGATTAGATACTGAGAGATTTTCTAACATTGAAAAGAATGCTGATGTCGAAAATCTTAAACTTAATAAACTAAATGAAAAATATATATTATATGTAGGAAAAATAGAAGATAGAAGAAATATTTTGTTTTTGCTAGAAGTATTTGGAAAGTTATATATAAACAACAAAAATCTTAAATTAATACTTGTAGGCAAGGGGCAAAAAGATTATCTAAAACTATGTAAAAATTATATAGACACACACAATTTGCAGAATGGTATCATATATTTTGGTTCACTTTCACAAAAGGAATTGCCGGAATTATATAATTGCAGTGATGTTTTTGTATTGACTACAAAATATGAAATATTTGGAATGGTACTACTAGAGGCTTTATACTTCAATTTACCAATAATAACGACTATGAATGGGGGCTCTAGTACACTTATTAACGAAAAAAATGGAATCATTTGTAACAACTGGGATGTTGAGGAATGGACTGAAGCTATAAAAAAAGCTTTAAATATGAATTTGAAAAAAGTAGAAAAGAAAAATATTACTTGGGATGAAATTAGTCCCCAATTTTTAAAAATATACCAATTAAAGAAAGAAGAGAAGAGTAATGTCTAAAAAAAGAAGCGTAAAGAAGAACTTCTTTTATCAATTTGGCTATCAAGTATTAATTTCATTGCTCCCATTTGTTACATCTCCGTATATTGCTAGAGTATTAGGTGCAGAACAAATTGGAATTTATTCGTATGCTTTTTCAACTGTTACATTTTTTATACTATTTGCAAACCTTGGAATTGCTAATTACGGAAACAGAATTGTGGCTCAAAATCGTGATAACAAAAAAAAACTTAACAAAGAATTTTCCAGTCTATTTTACTTACACACTTTATTATCTATTGTCGTTATGCTTTTTTATGTTATTTATGTTTTATTATTTATTGAGACTAATAAAATTATAGCTATTATACAAATGATTTTTATTATTGCTAATCTTATAGATATTAGTTGGCTTTTTTTTGGTGAAGAAGATTTTAAATCACCTACAATACGAAATGCAATAATAAAGATATTAAATTGTGCATTAATTTTTGTTTTAGTCAAAAAGCAACAAGATTTATACATATATACACTGATAATGGCAATCGGAACACTTTGTAGTCAGATCATACTATGGCCTTTTGCTTTCAAGTATGTAAAGCTCGTAAAAACATCTTTTAAAGAAATATTTAAGCACACAAAAAAAATGCTGGCATTATTTGGAGCTGCTTTAGCTATTGCCATTTATAGCTACATGGACAAATTAATGCTAGGTAAAATGAATATGCTAGACCAATTAGGTTATTATGAAAATGGATGGAAACTGATAGAATTTCCATGTGGTTTCATTATGGCACTGGGAACAGTAATGTTACCCAAGATGACAGATTTGATAACAAAAAATAAGGATAAAGAGGTTAAGAGATATATAGAGAAATCAATGTATATTTCTATGATTGCTGCTAGTGCTATTTCATTTGGGATTGCGGCAATTGCTAAAGAATTTTCTACTATTTTTTGGGGAAAAGAATTTATTGAAAGTGGCTATATAATTATGATTATGTCAGTGTGTATTACGCTTATGTCATGGAATGGAGTAATAAGAAGCCAGTATTTAATTCCTAAAGAACGAGATAAAGAATATTTAATAGCGGTGATTCTTGCATCAGTTGTGAATCTTATAGCTAATTTTATGCTAATACCAAAACTTGGTGCAAAAGGGGCAGCGTTAGGAACAGTATTATCATACTTTACAATATTTGTTCTACAAAATAGAGTTGTTTCAAAAGAAATACCAATTTTGAAATATTTGTTTAATTGCATACCTTTTTTTATTATAGGATTAATTATGTTTGCAATTATTAGTGTATTAAATTTAACTATTGAGTATTCTATTCTCGGATTAATAATAAAAATAGTTACCGGAGGATTAATTTATACTTTACTTTTATCTATTTATACTATTATTTCGAAAAATGAAATAATCAAAGAACTGGTTTTAAACACTATTAGTAAAATCCACAAGAAAAAAGAGGAGTATGATAAAGAATGAAAGCATTAATGAAAAAATTTTTAACAATTGTTTCTCCAAAACTTGAAACTAAGATCAATTATTATATGAGTTTTAGAAAGAAACTGGATTTGAATAATCCAAAAACAATAAATGAAAAATTATTATGGCTAAAACTGTATACTTATAATAATAACGATTTAGTTACTATGTGTGCAGACAAATACAAAGTCAGAGATTATATTAGTAATTTTAATGATATAAATGTTGCTAAGCTATATGGAGTATATGATAGCCCAGATATAATAAATTACAAAGATTTACCAAATCAATTTGTTATAAAATGCAATCATGGTTGTGGATACAATATTATTGTTAAAGATAAAAGTGAATTAAATATTGAAGAGACTAACAATACCTTGAAAAAGTGGTTAAATACTGACTTTTGGAAAATTGCTGCAGAAATACAATATAAGTATATAAATAAAAAAATAATTGTAGAAGAGTTTTTAGGTGATGTGAAAACATACAAGTTTTATTGCTTTAATGGAGAACCTAAAATAATGTATATTAGTAATGATGAATGGAACGAAAAAGGATTTGTTGCTGATAAGTACATTGATTTTTTTGATATAGAGTTTAATCATATTAATTGTACACTAGGGGAACATCCAAATTATGACAAACCAATAAAAAAACCGAAAATTTTTGAAGAAATGGTAAGAGTTAGTAAACAGCTTTCAAAAGATTTTCCTTTTGTTAGGGTTGATTTATATGAGGTAAGGGATAAGATATATTTATCTGAACTGACTTTTATTCCGACTGCGGGCTATATGAAGATATCTCCAGATTATTTATTAAATGATTGGGGAAATATGTTAGATATTTCTAATGAAATGATTAATAAAAGGCATAAAAAAATTAATTAAGGAATTTGAATATTGATGTTATGAAAAGTATTTAAACAATTAATTGGAACTCATTCTATAAAATGTATGAAACTGTATGATATCAAATGATTTTTTTATTTATAGTACAGACTATTTAAGAAAAAGATGGATCTAAAACTATAAGTTTGTTATTTTGAAATTATTAATTGTAAAAAATATTGCTTGGAAGTAATGGAAATAAAGAAACAGTTTGAAAAAGTTGTGAAAAGATAGTAAATTAGTAAGTAAAGATTTATAAGAGACAAAAGACTATTTCGATAAAAAATACCTCTATGGATAATAGTGCTGATACTAGAACTAAAACATATCAACAAATTATGCTTTCTACTTATTGCAATTTCTATTGTTCCGTGATATTATCACCACATATTCAAAGGAAAGGACGTAACCTATGAAGATAGCGGTAGCTGGAACAGGATACGTAGGATTAAGCTTAGCAGTATTGCTAAGTCAAAAGAACGAAGTAATGGCACTAGATGTCATTCAGGAGAAGGTTGATTTAATCAATAAGGGAAAATCTCCTATCAAGGATAAAGAGATAGAAGATTTTTTGGAGAATAAAGATTTAAATTTAAAGGCTACTTTAAATCATAAGGAAGCTTTTAAAGGAGCAAAATATATTATAATTTGTACTCCTACAAACTATGATGATGTAGAGAATTATTTTGATACATCTTCAGTAGAAGATGTAATTCAAAAAGTAGTAGAGATGAAAATTGATACTACTATTGTTATTAAGTCTACTATACCAGTTGGATTTGTAGAAAAAGTAAAGAAGAAATATAACTTTGAAAATATAATGTTTAGTCCGGAATTCTTAAGAGAAGGAAAAGCATTATATGATAATTTATATCCTTCTAGAATTATAGTAGGAGAGAAATCTGAGAGTGCTAGAGAATTTGCTAATCTGCTTAAAGAAGGAGCTTTAAAGGAAGAAATTCCAACTAAGTTTATGAGTTCAACTGAAGCAGAAGCAGTAAAATTATTCTCTAATACTTATCTAGCATTAAGAGTAGCATACTTTAATGAGTTAGACACTTATGCAGAAATTAAGCATTTAGATGCTAAAGACATCATTGATGGAGTATGTTTGGATCCAAGAATAGGAAACTACTACAATAATCCTTCATTTGGTTATGGTGGATATTGTCTTCCTAAAGATTCTAAACAATTATTAGCTAATTATGAAGGAGTACCACAAGACTTAATTAAAGCAGTAGTTAAAGCTAATAAAACTAGAAAAAGATATATTACTCAAACTATAATGGATAAAGATCCAGATACAGTTGGAATATATAGATTAACAATGAAAAAGGATTCTGATAATTTTAGACAAAGTGCTATTCAAGGAATAATAGAAAGACTAAAATCTGAAGAATATAATGTTGTAATATATGAACCAACAGCTAAGACCGAAGAATTTTTAGGATGCAAAATTATAAAAGATTTTAAAGATTTTGCTTCAAAATCAGATGTAATCTTAGCAAATAGATTTGAAGATGAATTAGCTGAAGTAAAGAATAAAGTATATACAAGAGACTTATATATGAAAGATTAAAACAAAAGCCAGGTAGCCGAAAGCTACCTGGCTTTGCTCTGGATTAAAAGAACCGCTTGTTAATGAACTTCACGATCTTTATCCAGATGAAAATAAACAGGAGACTTGGAATGAATATTATATTGTGCATGCCCAATATCCGCTTGGGCTCGTGAAACTCCAGGTCCCCATAAGGGATTTCGGAAAAGTATCTCTCTTGCTCAGCAAGTCTTGACAAGTCAACGATAGCGACAATGAGAGAAATAATGATATACACTATGATGATTTTTCCTAACATAAAGTTGTACCCCTTTCAATGTGCAAATATTACATTGTTTACATAACCATTATAACATATATTACCAATTTTTACAAATAAATACTAATATACAAAGAGTAAAATTTTGAAAAACCGCCAAATTGTGCTATAATAGATATACACACTTTTGTAGCTTCTTAAATAGGAAGGATAACTTTCTAAAGCTTCTAGGTGTTATGCAGCATTGTTGTTTAATTTAAGGAGGTCCGAATAATGAAAGATCGGAAATTGTGGCAACTGTTAATCATTTGTCTTATGGCACTTGCCATCTTTGCTGTACCGATTACAGCCCATGCGGAAGAGATTTATATCGAATCCAGGGGCATTACGGTAAAGAGCAAAGATACACCGACTGAAACGGTGTTGGTCGATAATGATAATCTTCTTACAGCAGAAGATGCAGCTACTATTAAGGCAGAGGGAAAACGGCTCGGTATTTACAATATTGGTTTGTACATTGAAATGATCGATGAGAAAGACTGTAACCAGAAACATGCAAATTATATGGCAGAAGCTGTATACCAAAAGGTAATGCCAGAAGAAAATAGCATTATGATTGTCTTCTCTTTTTACAAGGAAGCAGAAGGCTATTATGGTGTACATTATAATGTGCAAGGAGAACTCTCAGAATCAAAAATTTCTGGAATCATAGAAGGAACATATCATGACTTTAAGACAGATACTTCCTGGATTGCTGGAAGCTTCCAGCAGGTAGTAACATATCTTTTGGAAAGTGAATACAATCTGATTCATGCAGATGAAATCGTTGCACAAAAACAGGCAGAAAAAAGTAGGTTTCTGCAGATCTTACGGTATGTAGCTGAAGCAACCTTAGTTTTACTTTTAGGAAAATTAGTATATAGGTATAAAACTGTTACTAATAAACTGAAAGAAGAGATTAAAGCACTTAATTCACTTAATGACACTGTAGAAACAAGACTAAGAGTAAAAGAAAGAGATTATAGAACCTTGGAAGAAGAAAAATCCAAGGTTGAAACCTGGAGAAATAATGCTTTAGCAGTAGATCCAGATATTAATAAAAAAATCTCAATTTACTTAGCTCAAGGAACAGCTAAACGTTTTTCAACTAAGTTTAGCTCTGCTGAAACTTTGGATGATTATTGCCAGATGTTTGATACCTACAATGGAATGTCAGACATAGAGAAATCTTTTGTAACAATCGATATGGATTCTGCAAAAGAAAAACTGGACGAACTTGCAAAGCAGAAAGCAGCAGAAGCAACAAAAATGATTGAAGAAACATGTTCATATAGTGATGACAGACATCATTTTGATTCGTACAATAAAACATTGAATTATTACAATGGACTCCCGTCTTATGTACGAACATGGATTACGTTAGCACTTGTGAACAAGCTGGTTAATCGCCATTCAAATGCTCAAAGTGATTACAGCAGCTATCATCGTCGTTCAAGCTACAGCCATCACAGCAGCTCTAGTATGAGCCACAGCTCATATGGAGGATTCCACAGCGGCACCTTTGGCGGAGGATTCCGTGGTGGCCACTAACTGATTTAATTTAAAATTTCATATAGGATAACCAAGCTCCGGATGTAATATCCGGAGCTTGGTTTATATGTGAAATAAATAATAAAATATTTAACATATAAAACGAATATGTTAAAAAAACACTAAAAATTTAACATGTATATTGTATGTGTTAAATATAAAAATTCTTTTGGTAAAAACGCAAACAATCGTTCGACAAACTATTGACATGATAGAATGATGGCAATATAATTCTATTAAATCTATCATATATAGATTAAATTGTTTAAGGAGGATTCTTTTGAATAAGAATAATAATGAAATTCTAATATATGAAGATAAAGATGGAGTTACTCGAGTAGATGTAAAATTTATTGATGAGGATATATGGCTTACACAAAATCAATTAGCAGATATTTATCAAACATCTCGAGAGAACATTACGATGCATATATCTAATATTTATAAAGATAATGAATTACCTAAAGATTCAACTTGTAAGAAATTCTTACAAGTTCAAAACGAAGGAAAGAGAAGCGTTAAAAGGAATATTGATTATTATAATCTAGATATGGTAATAGCTTTAGGATATAGAGTTCAATCAGAAGTAGCTATTAGATTTAGAGTCTGGGCTACTAAAAGACTACATGAATACATTCAAAAAGGATTCATATTGGATGATGAAAGACTAAAATTAGGTGGCAATAGATATTTTAAAGAATTACTCCAAAGAATCAGAGATATTCGTTCTAGTGAAAGAAACTTTTATCAACAAGTAACAGATATCTATGCCACTAGCATAGATTATGATCCCAGAAGTGAGTTAACTAAAACTTTCTTTTCAACAGTTCAAAATAAACTTCACTATGCCGTACATGAACAAACTGCTGCAGAAGTAATTTATAATAGAGTAGATAATGAAAAGCCTTTTGTTGGAATGACTAATTTTAAAGGTGATTATGTAACTATTGATGATGTTAAAATAGCTAAAAACTATTTATCAGAAATAGAACTTAAAAGATTAAATTTATTAGTGTCTCAATTCTTAGATGATGCAGAATTACAAGCTCTAGAGCAAAGACCGATGAGAATGAAGGATTGGATAGAAGAATTAGACAATTTAATAATACTTACTAGAAGAAAAGTATTAAAAGGTACTGGAAAAATATCACATGAAGAAGCTATAAAAAAGGCAGAAGAAGAATTCAAAATATATAGACAAAGAGAAATGAAAGAACTTGAAAGTGATTTTGATTTGTTAATGAAATCATTGCCTCAAAAAAGTGAAGACAAAAAGGATGAAACTATTTAAAATTTGATATTATTAGGAGGCCACCATGCAAACCAACCGTATTACTGAAAACGAAGAACTATTAGATAGCATAAGTTCTACTATTGCTAATACTAATAAAGCATTAGAAGAATTTAAAAGTATTAAAGAGAAAATAGAATTACTAAATAAATACTATGGTAGTAAAGAATGATTTAAAGATAAAGAAGATTTTGAATCAGGTAAGATATCTAACATAAAAGCAGGAGTATTAAGTGAAGATGCTGTATGGAATATGAATGAAGAAGTAGCTGATACTATAAAAGAAATGAAAGATATTATTAAATTATTTTCTAAATAGTGCTAACACCAAAAGAAAACGCATCTTATAATAATTAAAAGGACTATTAGTAATTAATATGTATTGAAGAATAAAAAGTAGTAAAAGAATTGTCGAATTTTTTTGCTACTTTTTCTTTTAATATGTATTGATTTTTTGTAAAAAATGTTTTAAAATATAACTTATAAGTTATACTAATGAAAGGCGGTAATTTAATAGCTTAATGACTAAAAATTCTTCTATACTATTAATGATTAAAAGTTTACAAAAGAAAAATATTAGATGTACAGAAGAAGCAACCAAAGATTTATTAAAATTAGTAAAGACAGATATATATGCATTTATAGAAGTATTTTATAAAGATTTCATAAGAAAAGACTTTGATAACTTCAATAAATTTGAAATATTAAAACTTAATATGCAACAACGAAGAAGAATAAAAGGAATAAAACTTAGAAGATACGAATACAGAAATACATCAAATCTTAGATGTATTTTTATTGTACCAGAAGAAAAAATAAATGATGATACAATCATATTATGTGCATTTAATGAAGATGGAGACAAAAGAATTGGAAAAAAATCATATAACAAAAATATAGAAAGAGCAATTACTATTTTAGAAGGATTGATAGAGGAATAAAATGAAGATTAATTATAACAAATTAGTAGATTTATCAAATGTTGAGATACAAGCTGATACACAAATGGCAGAAGAAATAATAGAATATGAAGAAATACTATATGAAATTTCAAAAAGCATAAAGGATTACAGAAAAGAACATAAACTTACTCAAAAACAACTAGCGAAAATTCTAGATATAGATCAAGTAATGGTATCTAAACTTGAGAGTGGAAATTATAATCCAACATTTAAACAAATTCATAAGATTTCTAGAAGATTAACAGAATCTTCGGAATTATTTGTAGATACTTTACAAAATATAATTAAAAATTTAAATGACATGTATTCAAAAGAGTATGCTTTAAATAACATTAGAAGTTATTCTTTTGAATTTGATCTTGATGAAGATCTTTTGTATAAAAGTAACTTTGTTAGAGAGGAGGAGGGAGAATTATATGAAACAGAATACGATTCAAGCATCATTCCAGTTGCAGGATAGTTTTGTGAAAGATTTTAACATACATGTAAATGAAAAATTTGAAAAGCAACAAGAAATGAAAATTTCTGGACAATTAGGATTTAGAATTATTAACATAAAAAAAGATAAAGAAAAATATATAGGAGAGATAGAGCTAATTAATGATATCAAAGCAGGTGTAAAGGAAACGGAAAAAGCATCTGTTCACATATCAATGATTGGATTATTTGTTGAGAGTGGTAAAACTAACAAAGAACAATTTGAGAGAATGCTAAAAATCAATGGAGCAACTACACTATCTCATTTAATTAGATCATATGTATATACTGCAACAGGACTTGCAAATATTCCACCAATAATTACGCCAATGGTCAACTTTGTGGAATTCTTTAAAGAGACTAAGGAAGAGAAAAGCGAGTAGATAATTATAAAAAGGAGATATTTATGGATAAGTTCAACCAAATTCGTCCAATAGTATTGGGATTAGTAAGAAGAGGTGATAAGGTACTAGTACAAGAAGGTTATGACAAGGTAAGAAAAGAAACCTTCTACAGATTCTTAGGAGGAGGAATAGAGTTTCAAGAACAAAGTTCTTCTGCTTTGAAAAGAGAGTTTAAAGAAGAGCTTGGAGTAGATATTGTTGTAGGAGATTATGTAGGACTATTAGAAAATATATTTGTTTCTAATGGAAAAAAGGCTCATGAATTAGTACTAGTATATGAAGGTAGTATCTCAGATAAAGATTATAAAGAAAACTATCATATAGTAGATGATGGAACAGAGATGGATGCTACTTGGATAGAAATAGAAAAGTTTAAGAATAGAGAACTTATTCTTTATCCAGAAAAAGTAATTGAATATCTATAATAAAAGTCAGGCTTTTTGCCTGACTATTATTATTAATTATTAATTATTTATTATTTATTTATTACTTATTTCATCAATAGCTTTAGCTAATTGATCAGGGCAAGAGGTTCCTCTCATACCACATTGAGTTCCTCTTAAGATGTCTGCTACTTCTTTGGCTTTTCTTCCTTTTACAAGTTTAGAGATTCCTTTAGTATTACCATTACATCCACCAACAAATTCTACTTCTTGTATTATTCCATTATCATCTATTTCAATATTTATTTGGCTTGCACAAGTACCACTTGTTTTAAATTCTTTTCTCATTTTAATCTCCTTTTGGATCAATTTCTTTATTCTTATTATATCACTATTTTTATACTTGTAAAAGGTTGTTTTTTCGCTAGTTGTGTGATATTATTCGAAGTGTAAATTAGTAATTTAAGGAGAAAGAACAGTGAACGAAGAAGTGGACTTTCTAGAACTACTTAAATTCATAAGAAGAAAAAAGTTTGCAACAGCAATTCTTTTAATAATATCAATGGTTAGCTGTAATTTATATGCATATTCTAGCAATAGATTTATAGATGTAGCATCAGGCCTAAAAGTTGAGGGAATATCATTATTAATATCATTAATTGTAACAATATTTATTCTGTTAGTATTATTATATTATTTTGATAGAAGTATTAAATCATCAGACATTTTAAAACCATATAATCTATTAGAAGTTGTTTCTGATTCATCAGATATAATAAAAGTAAAAACTAAAATTAGATTAAGAGAACAAGGAAAAGTGATCTTTTTAACTTCACCTAGAGCTAGTGAAGTAGAAGACATTATAATGAAACTTGCTAAAGAGTTTCATAAAGATTCTAAAATAATAGTAATCGATAGTGACTTTAGAAATGGTAAGTCAGAAAAAGAAGGATATTCTAATATATTAAAGAAATATTCTGATAAATATAAATCATATATAGAGAAGTATCATGGTGTTGATTTCTTAAATGTTGGAACTGAACTAGATGATCCAGAAGTACTTCTTTATAGCAAGAATAATCAAAAATTATTAGAAGATTTAAAAGCAAAATACGATTATATAATAATTTACAATTACAATATAGTAGATTATAGTGATGCATTAATATTATCTAAAATTAGTGATTCAAATTATATAGTAGTACAACTATATAGTACTCTAAGAGATGATTTTGATAATGCAATAGAAGCCTTTAAACAAATAAATAGTAAGCTTGATGGAATTATAGCAATTTCAGAAAAGTTTGAAGATAAAGACATTGAAGACTAAGTCTCCAATGTCTTTTTGTTACAATTATTTTAAACAATTGTAAACTTAATTTTCTTGAATAGCCTTTATTAGTATGATAATTTTTTATACGAGATAATATAAGATAGAGGTAGCTATGAAAGAGAGAAGAAGTTACAAAAGAGAAAAGATTTTAAAAACTATAATGATTACAATTACCACTCTTTTACTTTCTGTTAGTGCATTTACAGCAGGAGGAATAATAAGAAGAGCGCAATGGACTTCTGAAAAGAGAAAAGCATTTGAGAATTTCTTTATTGGAAGAGATAAAGAAATTGAATATGGTACAGAGATTAGCATCATTGAATTAAAAAAACAAATGCTAAAAGTAGATCTTTCAATGGAAAATGTCAAAATAGACATTAATGGAGAAGAACAACCAAGCGATAAAGTATATAAATTCTTAAAAGTTGATGATAACAAAATTAAATGTACTTTAACTGAAGCAGTTGAAGGAGAAAAAATTAGTGTAGCTAAAACTTATATCTACAAAGTAATAGACACAGTAAAACCAAAATTAGAAGGATTAGCTGATAAAGAAATAACAGTAGGAGAGGAAATAGACCTAAAAGCAGGAATAGTTGCTACAGATCCTATCGATGGAGATCTAGAAGTAGAAACATCAGGAGACTTTAATAAAGATGCTTCAGGAGAATATACAATTACAGTTACGGCTAAAGATAAAAATAATAATGAAGTTAGTGGAAACTTCAAAGTAGTAGTAAAAGACAAACCAGCAGAAGAACAACAAGAAAATAATAGCAATAAAGACAATAAAAAAGAGAATAAATCTACTTCAAATAATAGTAACAATAACACAAATAATAGCAATAATAATAGTAGTAATAATCAATCTTCAGGAAGCTCTTCTAGTGGAAACAATTCTAGTTCAGGTTCAAGTTCAAGTTCAAATGATCAAGGATCAGGATCATCTACTACACCTAGTACACCAAGTACTCCAAGTACACCTAGCACACCTAGTGATACATTTGTGTATAAATCATTACCATCTAGTGCAAGTAGTACATTTAGCTTAGTAAATGAGAAAAGAACAGATGCTGGAGTAAATGCATTAACTTGGGATAGTGGTTTAGCAAAAGTTGCTGAAGCTAGAGCAATGGACTTAGCTAAAACTGGTACATTCTCACATACAACTCCTAATTTAGGAACACCAGCACAAACTATGGCTAAATATGGATATTCATATTCATCTCTAGCAGAGAATTTAGCAGGAAATTCATCAAATAGTGGAGCTGTTACAGCTTGGATGAATTCTAGCGGACATAAAGAAAATATGTTAAATGCTAAATATAAGAAAACAGGAATAGGTGTAGTAACATCACCTAAATATGGTAAGATTTATTGCCAAATATTTACTAACTAAAAAACATAGGAGTAAGAATGAATAGCAGAAAAGTACTTTTAAAAAAGTGCAATCATTGTGGAAAAGTTGTGGAAGAGATAGTGAACTCATTTAATGATACTATCTGTTGTGGAGAAGCAATGGAAAAAATTACTTGTAATGAAGTAGATACGTCAAATGCAAGCCACATACCAACTTACGAGATTTTAGAAGGAAAAATTAGAGTAATTTTAAATCATGAAATTGATGAAGAACATTATATTATGTGGATAAAGTTAGTCTACAAAAATGAAGAAAAAACATTTTTCTTTAAACCAGGAGAAGAAATAGATGCTATTGGGCATTATGAACCAGGAATGAAAATATATGTTTATTGCAATTTACATGGTTTATGGATAAGAGAAGTTGTCTAGGAGAAAAAATGTTTCGGATTATTTAAGAAAAAGAATAAAGATGATAATAAAAATAAAGAGCAACCACCAGTAGGACCATGGTGTGAACTAAACAATGGCTATAAAGTTCCAAGATTATCATTAAATCTTGATGGGATATCTAAAGAAGAGATGGTAAACTATGTAACAAGTGCTCTTCAAATAGGATATAGAATGTTTGACTTTGATTCAGATAATCCTGCAATAGAAGAAATTGCAAGTGCTGTTGAAAGTAGTGGAATAAGTAGACATCAAATATTCTATAGTGTAAGTATCAAATGCCCAGAAGCACCAAGTAAAGTAGATAAAGTAGTAAAAGATCTTTTAGAAAGATTAAAAACAAATTACGTTGATATATGTGTATTTAAAGCTAATGGATTTTATGGAGTTATATTAGAACTATATTATTACTTCTATAAGATATATAGAGATAAAAAGACATTCAAAGCATTTGGAATAGAAGGATTAGATACTTTAAGAGAAGATATATTTAACATGTATAAACAAGAAAGAATACAACTAGAAAAAATATCATCTAATCTATTACAACCAAACTATGTATTAATGAGTAAATATGAAAGACACAATATTAAACTTATGACTAAAGAATCTTTAGGAACAGGAGAAAACTTAGTAAACTATTGTAGAGTTCATCTTGAAAAGATGGCTGAAGAAACAGGAAAAACAATAACACAATTAGCCTTAAGATTTCTTTATCAAAGAGGAAATATTGTTACAGTAAAATCTAAAAATCCAGAAGAACTAAAAGAATTCATAGATATTCAAAACTTTGTTCTTACTGAAGAACAAATGAAGTATTTAAGTGAAGTTGATAATTTTTAGTTTTATTTAATTTTAATTTTAAATTTAAAGTATAAAAAATAATAGCGTGGGATTGTTATCCCACGCTATTTTGTGCTAGCTCACTCCTGAACGTGCTTAAGATGAATCCGGCCTTTGAATGCTATAATCTTGAAGGTATTACCAGGCTTGGCAACACCGAGCCAAGCAGGTAAGAAAACACGACACTTAGTGTCAATAGTAACGAGACCTTCAACTCCTTCGGTAGTAGCTTCTTCCACAATGTCGAACTCTGTACCATCATCATTCATGGACACGATCATGAGCTGTTTTCCATTTTCACGTTTTAAATTAGCATATGAGCATAAGTCTTGATGCAAGTTCAGCCGCCGCTGATTGTCAACTTTTGAGAATGCCATAAAAGACACCCCTTTCTGTGAATTTCTAACTAGCACATTGTGCAATAGTTAACATAATAATTATATCATATTGCATAAAAAACTTCAATATGATAAAGTTTGAGTATATTTTAGATTGATACAAGAGGATTTTTATGTTTAAAAATAAAGATTTGAAGAGAAGAGCATTAGAAGTTTTTAAAAAGAATAAATGGACTCTTATTATATTATCTATCTTAATGACCGTTGTTATAGGAGAGTATGCACTAGCTAGTGACTCTCAAAACAATGCTCATATTATTAACCAAATATATCAAGATAGAAAAAATGGTGTAGAAATAAATGTAATAGAAGTAACCGAAACATTTCTTATTAATAGATATGCTACTGAAATGCTAGCACAATTATCTAGTGGTCAAAATAATACTATTTCAAATCTTATTAAATATTTTAATGAAAAGAATAATGTTAATGCAGGAAATCTCTTTGAAATAGCAGATTTCTTTATTAAAGGACAAGAACAAGTACAAGAGATTATTGATTCTAGTACAGATATGAGCTTGGAAGCTGGAGAAAAAGCTTTTTTAATTGTTGCAGCATCTATTGGATTTTTTATTAAGATCTTTTTAACAGATCCTTTAATAATTGGAGAAAAAAGAGTTTTTCTTGAAAGCATATATTATGAAAAAACAAAAATACAAAGAGTAACATATCCATTCCAAAGAAAGAAATACTTTGGCATTGTAAGAAGTATGTTTTTATATAGATTTTATTCAATTCTTTGGAGATTAACTATATTTGGTTGGCCGATTAAGGCTTATTCATATAAGATGGTAGAGTTTATAGTAGCAGAGAATCCTAGAATAAAAGCAAGAGATGCCATTAAAATGTCAAGAACTATGATGAATGGACATAAATGGCAAACGTTTAAACTAGATTTATCTTTTGCTGGATGGCTTATTTTACAATACATTACTTTAGGAATTGCAGGTGTATTTGTAACACCTTACTATGTTTCAACATATGCTGTTTTATATGAAAGATTAAGAAAAGAGTATTTAGAAAAAGAAAAATATAAATTTGAATTATTAAATGATGAACCACTATTTATTAAAAATACTCAATCAACTTATTTAAATGC
>OCVV012854696.1_pt1 | contig 24580 bp, 31 predicted proteins | sample 1539721 | NCBI WGS metagenome assembly OCVV01 (sample SAMN02144230, study PRJEB22623) | gut metagenome | biome: sheep rumen | host: Ovis aries | place: New Zealand
TGCTACGCAAATTTGGCGCACTGCGAACAAAGACGGGGACATTTGACGAAAAATATTATTATTCAGTATTGCGTAATGTCCCCTTTTGTTATTTACAACATCCGTCCCCAAGTGTGAAATGAAAAAATACTCCCTAATGCTTTATATATCAATGTAAATTGTACCTTTAAAAAAACCCCTCTAACTTGCGTCCCCAGAGAGAATGTGATATAATACTTAAATATAGATAGAAATAAAGGAATGAAGAGGTGTTTCTTGAGTAAATTTTTTGTTAGTAGAAGCCAAATTGATAAGACCAATAATAACAGTAATGATAGTGATAATAATAATAATGGTGAACATGATGAGATAACGATTGTTGGTACTGATGTGAATCACATAAAAAATGTGCTTAGATATGGAATTGGGAAGCATCTTGAAATATGTTGTAAGGAAGATTCAAGAAACTATATTTGTGAAATAACCAATATTACTTCTGATAAAATAATATGTAAGATTTTAGAAGAAGTTAAAGAAACACAAAGTGAAGTAGAAAGTGATATCATTTTAGATGTTTATCAAGGTCTTCCTAAATATGAAAAAATGGAACTGATTATTCAAAAGGGTACTGAACTTGGAGTTCATTCATTCATTCCAGTAAAAATGAAGAGGTCAATTGTAAAACTTAACGAAAAGGATGCAGCAAAAAAAGTAGAAAGATGGAATAAAATATCTGAAGTTGCCGCAAAACAGTCATTAAGAGATATTGTTCCAATGGTTGAAATGCCAATTACAATAAATGATTTATCAAACAGAATTTCTAACTATGATATTGCAATACTTGCTTATGAAGAAGAAAAAGATAATTATATCAAAAGTGAATTGTGCAAAGTAAAAGAAAAACACATAGATAAGTTAAAAGTTGCAATTATTATTGGACCAGAGGGAGGACTTGACCCAGAAGAGGTTCATAAATTAAAAGAAAACGGTGCAAAAGTTGTCAGTCTTGGAAAAAGAATTTTGAGAACTGAAACAGCATCTATGCAACTTGCGTCAATTATTATGTACGAATTAGAGAATAATTAAAATATATAGGAGCTAACGTTGAACGAACAAGATAAGATTAATTATTTAGGAATTGAAATTGAAAGAAGGAAAAAATTACCCCGTGCAATAAAGAAGAGTATTCATAATGTTATTTTTCAAAACCTTGTTGCAGCAGTAATAATTGCTTGTTATTTTTTAGTTATGAATATCTCATTTTTTGTTATGACACCAGAAAAATTTGAAAACTTTCTAAAATATATATCTTTGATTATGATTGCAATTACAATAGTTACGTTTGAAATTGCCTATAGAAAACAAAGCAAAAAATTTATGTCTTTTGGAATAGAGTTTTTATGTTCAGGCATTATTAGCCTTTATGTTCCATTTATCTTTTTGCATACAACAGTTATATTAAGATTCATAGTTATGGTAATTCCAGCTTTTTTGGTAGTATATTATATAATTAAATCTTTTTTCATATTTAAAAGAAGAGAGATTCTTTATCAAAGCGAAAATATTAGTGATGTAAAAGAAATCCTGAAGTATGAAGAAGAAAAAAGCTATCTTGATGAGAAAGGTTCTAAAAAATTTAAAGAAAAAAAAGAAGAAGAAAATAAAATAAAAAAAGTAATAATGGAAGAACAAAAATTACGTAAGAGAAGAAAAAGCACAAAATCTATCTAGCAGTGGGAGGAATAGAAAATTGATTAGAAGTATGACAGGCTTTGGCCGTGGAAAATATGAAAATGAAGGTAGAAATTATACTATAGATGTAAAATCTGTAAATCATAAATATGCTGATATTTCAGTAAGACTTCCTAGGTTTTTGAATGCTGCCGAAGATCCAATTAGAAAAAAGGTTTCGGAGTACATATCAAGAGGAAAAATAGACGTTTTTGTTAATTTTGAAAATTATGGATCAAAAGGAATAACAATAAAGATAAATAAAGAACTTGCAAAGGCATATTTGACAGAACTAAAAGATTTATCAGAGGAAACTGGACTTGAATATAATTTAAGTGTGCTTGATGTATCAAAATTTCCTGAAATACTTAAACTTGAAGATGATCAAGATGAGGAATTAATAATTAATGAAGTTATGCTAGCATTAGAAGATGCACTTGAGAAGTTTGTTTCTATGAGAGAAATTGAAGGGGAAAAGCTTGTTGAGGACATCAAAAATAGAATTCAATTAATTCAAAAGAAAGTTGAAAATATTAAAGAAGCATCAAGTCATGTGGTTGAAGATTATATTGAAAAATTAAAAACGAGAGTTTCTGAATTGATGGAACCTGGGACTATTGATGAAAATAGGATTATGCAAGAAATTGTTATTTATTCTGATAAATCGTCAATTGAGGAGGAGCTTACAAGACTTGAGAGTCATATCGCTCAATTTTTAAATCTTATAGAGCAAGATTCACCTATAGGAAAGAAAATTGATTTCTTAATTCAAGAAATGAATAGAGAAACAAATACTATAGGTTCAAAGGCAAATAATATTGATATTACAAATAATGTTATAGAGATCAAAACAGAAATAGAAAACATTAGAGAGCAAATTCAAAATATTGAATAACAATATAGTTAGATAGGTTTATAGGCTGAACCATAAAACCTAAATCTAAAGTAAAGGAGAGTACAATAGCTTTATTGTGCAAAAAATGATATGCAGTTGATTAATATTGGTTTTGGAAACATAGTTTCTGCTGAACGTATTATTTCGATAGTTAGTCCTGAGTCTGCACCAATTAAAAGATTGGTTATGGAAGCCAAAGACTCTAAAATGGCTATTGATGCTACATACGGAAGAAGAACAAGATCAGTAATCATTATGGATTCAGGTCATGTGGTTTTATCTGCAGTACAGCCTGAAACTATTGCAGGAAGAGTTGACTGTGGAGATGTAAACGTTGAAATATAGCTTATTTAAAGATAATAATATTATTAATAGGAGGAATAAAAAATGTTAGTTAAACCAACAGTACAAGAATTATTAGATGAGGTAAATGATAATAGGTATGCTCTAGTAATAATGACAGCAAAGAGAGCAAGACAAATTGCTTCAGGTTCTGAGCCAAAAACAAAAGCTAAGGATAGATCAGTTGTTACTCTTGCTGCTGATGAAATAGCTGAGGGTAAAGTTAAAAAAATAGAAGACTAATTATAATGAATTAATTTATAATACATAGGAGGCTTTTATGTTAGTAGTTTTATCAGGGGTTGCAGGTGCAGGTAAAGATACTATAAAAAAAGAGTTAATAAAAAGGATGGACAATGTTAGTTCGATTCCTTCGTTCACAACAAGACCACCAAGAGAGGGAGATATCCCAGGAGAAACTTATGTGTTCCTTTCAAAAGAAGAATTTGAAGAAAAAATAAGAAATGATGAAATCTATGAATACGATATTCATCACAATCATTATTATGGTACATCAAAGAAGTTTTTAAATGAAAAGGCTAAAGATAGCATTATTGTTAAAGACATTGATGTTAATGGTACTGAAATATTAAAGAAAACGCTTACAGATATTAAAATAGTAACAATATTTTTAAGAGTACCAAGAGAAGAAATAAGGCACCGCTTAGAAAACAGAATAGATAAACCATCTGAAGGAGAAATCATTCTTAGAATGAATAGATTTGATTATGAAGAGTCTAAAATTGGTCTTTATGATTATGTACTTAAGAATGATGACTTAGAAAAAGCGGTATCAATAATCCAAAGAATAATTGAAGAAGAGTCAAAATAATATGTTTGCAGAGATAATAATTAATAACAACGCAAGAGCTTTAAATAAAACATTTGATTATATAGTTCCAAAAACTCTAGAGCCAATTATAAAAATTGGTTCTAGAGTTTTTGTGCCATTTGGTGTTTCAAGCAAATTAGAAGATGGATTTGTTATAAGTTTTAAAGACAAATCAGAATTTGCAAATAAAGAAATAGCTAAAATAGAAGAAAATGAATCACTTAACGAGGAAAGAATAAAGCTTGCAAAACTTATGGCAAGAAAATATTTCTGTAATATCTCAGATTGTATAAGATTGATGCTTCCTCCAGGAACGACATCAAAGAAAATAAGTCAAAGAATAAAAGATAAAGAAGGAAACTTTGTTTATCTAAATAAGTCAGTAGATGAAATTGAAATAGATATAGAGCTTGGAAAACTAAAAAGAGACAATCATATCAAAGTAGTGAGATACCTTGAAGAAAATAATGGAATTTATATTACTGATTTAGAAACCGTCCTTGGAGTTAGTCATGCAGTGCTTAAAACAATAGAAAAGAATGAATATATAAAAATTGTTAAAGAAAGTATAGTAAGAAACCCATTAGGAAATAAAGAAATTATTTCAGATAAGCCAAAAAAATTAACTAATGAACAAAAAAAGTGCTTTGATTCCATTAACTTTTTAATTCAAAATAATGAATATGGAAAATTTTTAATATATGGAATCACAGGTTCTGGAAAAACAGAAGTATATATGCAACTAATATCTGAAGTAATAAAAAAAGGTAAAGATGCAATTTGTTTAGTGCCAGAAATATCACTTACTCCCCAAATGATAGATAGATTTTTATCAAGATTTGGTGACATAGTGGCTGTTTTGCATAGTAGGTTATCAGATGGAGAGAGATACGATGAATGGAAAAAGATTGCAAATAAGGAAAAGAAAATTGTAATTGGGGCAAGATCTGCAATTTTTGCTCCAGTGCATGATTTAGGAATAATAATAATTGATGAGGAACATGATATTTCATACAAAGCTGATAGTACTCCAAGATATAATGCAAAGGATTTGGCTGGTTTTATGGCAATGGAAAGGAAATGTCCACTTGTGCTTGGAAGTGCAACACCGGATATTAGAAGTATGTATCATGCGAATCAAAATGATATTGCTCTTTTCAAGCTTCAAAAGAGAGCAAATGAGGCGAGCTTGCCTGATGTAGAAATTGTTGATTTAAGAAATGAACTTTCAATTGGAAATAAGTCAATGTTAAGCATTAAGCTTCAAGAAGAAATAAAAAAGAACATTGAAAACAAAGAACAAACCATAGTATATTTGAATAGAAGAGGGTATTCAACATTCATCATGTGTAGAGATTGTGGCTATGTTGCAAAATGCAAGAATTGTAATATAAGTCTTACATATCACATGAATGAAAATAAATTGAAATGCCATTACTGTGGTTTTGAAATGCCGGTACTTAGGGAGTGCCCAGAGTGCAAGAGTAAGAAAATCAAGTATTTTGGAACAGGTACACAAAAGCTTGAAAATGAAATACATAAATTATTTCCAGAGGCTACTACCATTAGAATGGATATTGATACTGTTTCAAAGAAAAACTCGCACGAAGAGATATTGAATAAGTTCAAGAATGAAAAGATAGACATCTTAATTGGAACGCAAATGGTTGTAAAAGGTCACCATTTCCCAAACGTTACCCTTGTTGGGGTAGTTGCAGCTGATAGTAATCTCAATATCGAAGATTACAGAAGTACAGAAAGGACTTTTCAAACATTGGTGCAAGTATCTGGTAGAGCAGGTCGTGAGAAGAAAGGAAGAGTTATTATTCAGACTTATAATCCAGATCATTATGCGATAATAGATAGTCAAAAACAAGATTATGATTTGTTCTATTCTCAAGAAATCGAACTTAGAAAAGCATTGAATTATCCGCCTTTTTGCGATATAATAATGATTAGTTTTTCGGGAGTTAATATTAATGAGATAGTTAAAGTTTCCAATATAGTTTATAGTAAACTAATGAGTGTTAAGGAAAGTAAACTTCAAGTATACAAACCTGTTCCTTCACCAATAGATAAAATAAAAAATAACTATAGATGGAGAATAATTATTAAAGGTCGCATAACATCAAGAACATTAGATATAATTAACTATGCAATAAATGATGAGAAAATAGATAAGTTTAAAAATGTCAAAAGGATAGTAGATATAGATCCAAATTCTATGATGTAGAGATAGGGGGTAAAAATGGCAATCCGAAATTTAAGGTATGATGGTGATGAAATCTTAAGAAAAAAATCTAAAGAAATTGAAAAAATTGATGAAAAGATAGTTGAACTAGCTCAAGATATGATGGATACTATGCATAAGTGGAACGGATTGGGGCTTTCAGCTGTACAGGTAGGTGTATTAAAAAGACTAGTTGTAATGGATATGTACGAAGATGGAGAACAGTATATCTTGATAAATCCAGTTATTATTAAAGAAAAAGGAACTCAAGAATGTGACGAAGGATGTTTAAGTTTTCCAAATCAATATGGAAAGGTTGATAGACCACTTGAAGTTACAGTTGAAGCTCTTGATATAAATGGAAAAAAAGTTAGAATTAAAGCTAAGGGATTACTTGCAGAATGTATTAGCCATGAATTAGACCATTTAGAGGGAATATTGTTTACAGATAAAGTTAAACCAGGAACGCTTGAAGTAGTGAACCCAGAAAATCAAAAAGCTGGAGAAAAAAATCAGTAGTTAGGATGTGAGATAAATGAAAATAGTATTTATGGGGACACCAGACATTGCTTTGGAGTCTCTTGAAAAAATCTATAACAGTGATATTGAGGTTAGTGGAGTTGTTACTGTACCTGATAGACCTTCTGGTAGATCTAATAAGATTGTTTATTCTCCGGTTAAAGAATTTGCTTTAAAGAATAACATTAGATTATTTCAACCAGAAAAGATATCAAGTAATAAAGAATTTAAAGATGAAATTAGAGCAATTGACCCAGACTTAGTTGTCGTAGTTTCTTATGGAATGATTTTACCAAAATCATTTTTAGATATTCCAAAATATGGATGTATAAATTTGCACCCTTCACTATTACCAAAATATCGAGGAGCAGCACCAATACAGTGGGCTGTACTTAATGGAGATAAGAAAACAGGTGTTACTATAATGTATCTTGATGAGGGAATGGATTCAGGAGATATAATTAGTCAAGAAGAAGTTGAAATTGGCGATGATGAAACTACAGGAGAGTTATGGAAGAGACTTTCAACTATAGGCTCTGAAATGCTATTTAAAGTTATCAAAAATATTGAGTATGGAAAAATTGAAAGAAGAAAGCAAGAAGGAGAATATACACTTGCTCCAATGATAAAAAAGGAAATATCTAAAATAAATTGGAATGATAAGACAGCAAGTGAAATAAAGAACTTAGTAAGAGGACTAAATCCATTTATGGGAACATATACTTTTCTTGGTGATAAGAAAATAAAAATATGGAAGGTACAAAAGCTGACAGAACAAGAATGGCAGGATTTTGCTAGAGTAATAAATAGCAAATCTATGAATTTGAGTGTACCAAATGGAACTATTCTTTTAGCAGATTCAAAATTAGGACTATATGTAAAAGCTTTGGATGGAATAATCTCTGTAATTGAAATCCAAGGTGAAAATGCGAGACGTATGGGGGTTTTAGATTTCTTAAGAGGTACGAAAATCGAGGCTGGCGAGCAGTTTGACTAAAACGCAAAATTTACTTGAAAAAAGATATATATATTGATATACTGATTATAATTATTGATTTATGTGTTATGAGAGGTGAAAGTATGGAAGAAAATAAAAATAACGAATTTGAAAATGAAGAAAACGACACAATAAACATATCAGAAGACGCAAACGAAATGGCTGTAGGTGGAAATGATACTATTAAGATATCAAATGATGCAGTCGCTACGTATGCCGGTATAGCTGTATCTGAAGTACAAGGTGTATACGGAATGGCAGGAACTTTTGCTGGAATTACAGAAGTAATTAGTGGAAAGAAAAATTTAGCAAGAGGAATAAAAGTTGATATAGATGGAAAAAATGCAAAAATTGATGTTAGCATAATAGTTGATTATGGAGCAAGAATTCCTGATGTTGCATTTGAAATTCAATCAAGAGTTAAAAATACAGTAGAAACAATGACAGGGCTTAAAGTTTCAGAAGTTAATGTTCATGTACAAGGCGTACATGCAGTTACTGAAAAGAATGAAAACAAAGAAGAAAATAAGAATGATAATATAGAATCAGAAGATGTTTCAAGCGAAGAAGAATAGTAGATATAAACAAAAGAATAATAGATTTGAGAGGTATTAGTTATGAGATTTCTTGATAAACTTGCATTAAAAATTTTTTCATTAATAGTTGTATTTTTATTGGTAATAATTGCATTTGTAATTATAGGTATTATTCCAGCTAGCGATGTTGTTAGAAATATAATGATAATTACAGACTCTGAAGATGGCATTAAAGTTGCCGCTGGCATTGGTGGAATACTTTTATTGCTTGCATTTAAAGGATTATTTTTTACAAGTAAGTCACCAGATGAAGGAAAGAATGGGATAGTACTTGAAAATAATGCTGGAAAATTGGTTCTTTCAAAGGAGAGTCTTGAAAATATAATTGCCAATGTTGTAAGGGATGTACAGGGTGCAGATATTGTTTCTAGCAAGACAGTTGTCGATAAAGATAAAAATCTTGTAGTATATTTGACAACTACTATGAGCAAAGATGTGATGATTAAAGAAGTATCAAAAGAATTGCAAGATAAGATAAAAGAGGCAATGAAGAGAACAGCTGATTTAGATGTAGGAGAGATCAATATCAAAGTTAAAAATATTTCATCAAAAAGAGTTAAAGGATTGCCAGAACCAGCAGACAATTCAGAAGAAAAAAATGACTCATTAGATGACAATTATGAAAACGTAGAAAATAACGAAAGTAGTGAAACATCTGAGAATAATGAGTAATATTGTAGGAGGTTGTAGTTGCTATGAATGAAGATAATAACGGAAATAATTTTGAAAATGAATTTGAGAAAAAAGGATTGATTAACTATTTAGGAGCGATAATTGGTGGAATAGTTGCATTAGTACTTTGTTTTACGCAGTTTTATAGATTTTTGCTAAATATAGTTATCGTTTTTGGTGGTATGTTTATTGGAAATTATGTTCAAAAAAACAAATCACATGTTAAAGAAAAATTAAAAGAAATTATAGATAAATTTTAGGGGGATATATGCAAAGGTCCGCAATGAGAGAGCTTGCCTTTAAGCTTGTATATGAAATTGAAGTCCAAAAAGACACAGATTCTGATGAATTAGATATTTTCGTAGAAAATAATAACATCACAGAAGAAAGTGTTATAGACTATTTAAAAGATATCAAAGAAGGCATTAAAGCTAATGAGATAGAAATAAATAGACTTATAGAGAATAATTTGAAAGCAAACTGGAGTTTAAATAGAATTTCTAAAATCAATTTAAGCTTGATAAAACTTGCTATTTATGAGATGTTATACAAAGAGTTGCCATATAAAGTAGCTATAAATGAGGTAGTTGAGCTAGCGAAAAAATATGCTGATGAGACAGCCCCAGTGTTTATAAATGGAATATTGGCAAGCGTAGTAAAAGAAAAGAATTTAAATAAAGAGGCACTGAATGAAGATTAATCCAATAACGGTATCAGAATTGAATTTATATATTAAAGATAAAGTAGCGGAGGATGAATTTCTAAACAGCGTTTTTGTTAAGGGTGAGATTTCAAATTTTAAACACCATTATACAGGTCATATGTATTTTACTTTAAAAGATGAAAAATCACTTATAAAATGCGTAATGTTTAAATCATCAACTGCTACTTTAAATTTTGTTCCAAAAGATGGAATGAAGGTTATGGTATTAGGTAGCGTAGGAGTTTTTGAAAGAGATGGAGTATATCAAATATATGCTAAAGCTATGGAGCAAGATGGAATAGGAAACCTTTATGAAGCATATGAAAAGCTAAAAGCAAAGCTTGAAGAAGAAGGATTATTTGATGAAACACACAAAAAGAAAATACCTTTTATGCCAGAAACAATAGGTGTGCTTACTTCGAGTACGGGTGCAGTTATTCGAGATATTATTAATGTATCAACAAGGCGTAATCCTAATGTCCATATTAGACTTCTTCCAGTACCAGTACAAGGAGAAGGTGCTGGAGATGTTATTGCAAGAGCAATAAGGTTTATGAACGAAAGAAAACTTGCAGATGTACTTATTATTGGAAGAGGTGGAGGATCACTTGAAGACCTTTGGCCATTTAATGAGGAAGTTGTTGCAAGAGCAATATATGACTCAGAGATACCTATTATTTCTGCTGTTGGACACGAAACAGACTTTACAATAGCAGATTTTGTAGCAGATTTGAGAGCACCTACTCCTTCAGCAGCCGCTGAACTTGCTGTTGCAGATGTTGAAGAGATTAAGTACACCATAGGGCTTTATAATAGAAGACTTAAAATGGCATTACAAAAAAAGACAGAGGTTATGAGACTTAGATATGATAAAGTAATGTCAGCTCATATATTTAGAGAACCTTTATATAGGATAAATGATTATTATATTCAAATAGATAAAATGATAAAAAGTATTGAAAATGCGTCTGTAAAAAAGGTAAAGGATTCCAAAATAGATGCAACAAGGCTCATAACAAAACTTGATACACTTAGTCCATTAAAAACTTTGATTAGAGGATATTGTATAGCAGAATCAGATGGAAAGATGGTTTCTAAAGCAAAAGACTTAAAGAAGGATATGGAATTGGATTTAAGGTTCCAAGATGGAAATAAAAAAGCTAGAGTATTATAAAAGTGAGGATTATAAGATGAAAAATAATTATTATTTAATAGTAATTTTAGTAGTTGTAGCAATAGGCATTTTAGCATGTGTACTTACACAAAATGTAGGTACAACTGAGACGATTGGAAATACAGAAAATACATTTGCAACAACAAATACTAACACAAACACAAATACCAATACTCAAAATGTCACAAACACTACTGAAGAAAATGAAAATACCACATCAGAAAATAATACAACGAATGTAGAATCTCAAAATGTAACCGAAGTCGTTGAACAACCTGTGACAAATAATCAAATATATGAGTCAGATTCTGATATTGGTACTACAGATAAAAAGCAAGAAGCCATCAATTTAGTTAAAGATGTTTGGGGAGAAGATAATACAGTTACGTTTAGATTTGATAATATTACATCAGATGGAAAATATATAATAGCTGTAGTCTCCTTGAAAACAGCTTCAGTAAAGAATTATTTTAAAGTAGATTTGAATACAAAACAAGTTGAAGTTGACTATTAATTGATAGTATTCAATAAAATAATAAGAAAAGGATGATGTTATTATGCCAAAAAAAATAGAAACAGAAAATGAAAATTTTGAGGAATTAATTGAAAAGCTTGAAGCTATTACCAATAAATTAGAAAATGATAAACTATCTTTAGATGAGTCAGTTGCATTGTTTGAAGAAGGGATGAAACTATCCAAAAAATGCAACACAAAACTTGAAGAAGCAGAGAAGAAAATTACTATGCTTATTAATGAAAATGGAGAAATAAGTGAAGAAAAATTTGGCGAGAATTAAGGAGGTTTATTATGACTGATATTGAAATTGCTAGAAATACTAAGCTAGAAAAAATTGTAGATGTTGCAAAGAAGTATAACATAGATGAAGAAGATTATGATTTATACGGAAAATATAAAGCTAAAATAACAGGTGAGTTTTATGATAAATGTTTAAAAAAACAAGGTGACGGAAAATTAGTTTTAGTAACAGCTATTAATCCAACACCATTAGGAGAAGGAAAAACTACAGTTGCAATTGGACTTTCAGATGCTCTTAACAAAATAGGAAAAAACTCTGTACTTGCACTTAGAGAACCATCTATGGGACCAGTATTCGGTATAAAGGGTGGAGCAACAGGAGGTGGACATGCACAGATAGCACCAATGGAAGAAATAAATTTACATTTTACAGGAGATATCCATGCAATTACCTCAGCTAACAATTTGTTATCTGCTATCATTGATAATCATATTTATTATGGAAATAAGCTAAGATTTAAAAAGGTTATTTGGAAAAGATGTGTTGATTTGAACGATAGAGCATTGAGAGAAGTTGAAATTGGTCTATCAAATGAAAAGAATATGGTTTCAAGAAGAGATGGATTTGATATATCTGTTGCGTCTGAAATAATGGCAATACTATGCTTATCAGAAGATATAAAGGATTTGGAAAGAAGACTTTCAAATATAGTAGTTGGATATAATGAAGATGGTGAAGAGATTTATGCTAGAGACTTAAATGCAGAAGGTGCTCTTACAGTTATTTTAAAAGATGCGATAAATCCAAATTTAGTTCAAACATTGGAACACAATTTGGCTGTTGTTCACGGAGGTCCTTTTGCCAATATAGCACATGGATGTAATAGTGTTAGAGCTACCCGTCTTGCAATGAAGCTTGGAGATTATGTTATTACTGAGGCTGGATTCGGAGCGGATTTGGGAGCAGAAAAATTTATTGATATCAAATGCAGAAAGGCAAAGTTAAAACCTAGAATAGGTGTGTGCGTTGCAACATTAAAAGCACTTAAGTATCATGGTGGAAGCAAAAAAGAAGACTGTATGAATGAGAATATAGAGACACTTGAAATAGGAATACATAATTTATTGAGACACGTAGATAACATTAGAAATAGATTTGGACTTACGCCTATTGTCGCAATTAATAAGTATTCTAATGATACAGAAAAGGAAATAAAGTACCTTGAAGATAGACTTCGCAAAGAAAATATAGAAATGTGTTTAACAGAAGTTTGGGAAAAAGGTGGAGATGGTGCTATAGATCTTGCAAAGAAAGTGGTTGAATTATCAGAAAAGGAGAGCACAATTAGTTTCGTATATGAAGATAATGAACCATTAAAACAAAAAGTTAAAAAAGTTGCAACTATGGTATATGGAGCAAAAGATGTTGTTTATACTGAGAAAGCAGAAGCAGAAATAGAAAAACTAGAGAAAGACGGATATAAAAATTTTCCTGTTTGTATTGCAAAAACTCAATACTCATTTTCTGATGATCCAAAAAATTTATTATGTGACAAGGATTACAATATTTATGTAGATGAAGTTGTATTAAGAAATGGTGCAGAATTCATTTTAGTTAAATGTGGAAAATTATTTACTATGCCGGGATTACCAAAAACTCCTGCTGCGGAAAGAATAAAGATAAATAATGATGGAGCAATAGAGGGTATTTTTTAAAAAAGCAATCAAAAAAACATCCAAGATTGGATGTCTTTTTTTGATGTTTTAACTAAATAAATTATCAAATACTGCTGAAATGATTTTGCGAAGTTTTAAAAATGGAGTTTTTATTTTATTTGTAATTCTTTTTGACATACTTAAACTTCTAGTACTTACAACTAGGAATTTACCTTCATCTTCTTCAGCTTGTTTATCAACAGGAGCAAAAGTATCTTCTTCATCATATAAATCATCTATGTCATTGTCTACACCAGGAATGTAATTTGGCATTTTATTTGAATCATTTTCATATTCGTTAAATAAACTAACTTCTTCTTGAGAAGGAACGTTTTCTTGAACTGGAGTATCTTCTGAAACAATATATTTAACATTATTGTCAGCGATATCGTCTTCAGCAGCGATACTAACTGTTGCATTATCATCATTTATACTATGAATTTCATCAAAAAGTGTTTGTATATTTTTGATGGTTTCTTCTGTTTCGTTAATTAATTCGGTTACTTCTTTAAGACTTTCTTCTTTAGTAGTACCTGTTGAAAGTTCATATAATCTATCAGCATTTGCAGTTTCTTGAGATGTTTCTTCAACATTAAGGTTCAACTCATCAAATAGAGCATCTATTTCACTAAGCAATACTTTTTTCTTAGCTATATCATCTGCTTGAGCAGCTTCTTGGTCCGCAAATTCGGTAGCTACATCCGGAACATCCTCTGAAACAGTAATTTTATTGAATTGGACAGTACTCATATCAAATGCTGGAGTAGTAGATGTTTCTTCAGATTTAAATGTATGATAATAAGAATCAACTAATTTGTCTATATCAAAATACTTAACATCATCTTTATCTACATTTCTTTCTTCGATTACAGGAGAAAGAAGTGAATCAACAAGTGCATCCATATCAAAGTTTTCTGTCTCAATATAGTCTTCTAAACTTGCAGCTTCTGAAACAGGAGTAGTAATATCTTCATTAAGCTGCCTTTCAAGTTCAAGCTTAGTAATTTCTTCGCTTTCAAATTCTTTATATTCATTGATTGATTTTTGTAATGAGTTTACTAATCTAATTAACTCATTTTTTGACCAATCATATTTTTTTATAGTTGAAGAAGTGATATTCGTTATATTATTAATAATATTGGCATTATTATTGTGAATATCATCATAATTTTCTATAATATTTTCTATTTTTAATTTTTCTTCATCTGAAACATAGTCATCTTGATTTGTTTTTCTATCAACTGAAGAAGTGTTCTCAATTAGTTCATCTAAAAGTGATGGTAAATAGTTTTCATTTATAATGAATTTATGAGATGTTTCTCTTTTTTGAATAGGGGTGCTATAGTTTTTCCCAAAATTGTTATCCCAATCTCCGTTTGAACTCTTGAAACAGAAATTTAATGCTGAAAAGTTATAAACATTTATCTTGCAAACAAAGCCATCATCAGTTTTAGTCATAACTTTTTCTGTTGTGTTTTTCCAATCATCATCATATCCATATACTAATGTAACTGCATCAGAGCCATTTTTATATAAATAACCATTGTACTTTAAATTTGCTATTTCATTTCCTATTAAATTAGTATCAAACTGAATATCGTTAGTTATATTCATAATAATTAATACCCCTACATCTTAAGTAAATACCTAAATAGAATAACCCTATTTACTCTATTATATTTGTCATTATAATAATAAACTTATCTTTTTTCAAGGTGTTTTACCTAATAAGATGTTACATTTATGTTACATAAACATAGCTTTTTTGTTACAGCAAAAAAGCTTTTGAGGTTTTAAAATGTAATTGAAATTGACAAAATATTATTAAATTGGTAATATATATGTGATTTGAGACACGTGGAAAGGGAAAAAAATGTTGATTTATCCAAAAAAGTATTTTGATAAAATTGTTGATATAGATGTTGATGAATTTTTGGAAAATAATATAAAAGCAATTATTTTAGATGTAGATAATACTCTATTAGACTTCGATTTAAATATCGTTGAGGGTTTAAAAGAATGGTATCAAAGAGTCCGCGAGTCAGGTATTACAGCAATAATTGTATCCAATAGTGGCAAAGTAGCTAAAATTGAAAAAGTTGCCAACTTGCTAGAAATTGAGTACATTAGATATGGAATGAAACCATTGAAAAAAGGCCTGAAAGCTGCTCAAAAAAAACTTGGAGTCAATAATGAGAATATTGCAGTAATTGGAGATCAGATTTTTACAGACGTTATTGGTGCCAATAGGTGTAAAATGTTTTCTATTTTGGTAAAGCCACTAGATGAAAAAGATATTTGGATGACCAAAATAAAAAGGCCACTTGAAAATTTTGTGATAAAAAGATATTTAAAGAGTAGGGGATAGAATGTATTTTAATGATGTCTTTATAGGATATTATGTCCTAGTTGTTTTCATTGGATTCTTTATTGGTAAAATTGTTGCATGGTGTAATATTAGAATGCCAGAAAAGAAGAAAATTTTTTCTAAAGAATTCTTTGAAGAAAATAAAAAAGGTTTAAAACTTAATTATTTTTTCATGATACTCACAGCAGTTTTATATGCATTGCTTCTATACAAATTTGGGATAAATCGTGAGGATTTTTTTGCTAATATGGAACTTATTAAATTTTTGATATTAGTGCCGATGTTACTATTAGTATTTTTTATAGATATAGAACATAGAATTATTCCAAACAGACTAAATCTTACTATTTTTGAAATTGGATTAGTAGTGACTTTCATTTATGGAATATCGTACGTAAATAAGGCAAGAGATTATATTTTAGGAATGTTGCTTGGAGCCGGGATTTTTTTAGCAATCACATTTCTTGGAAAAATCATTTCTGGAAAGGAATCAATGGGATTTGGCGACGTAAAGTTTATGGGAGCCATAGGTCTTTTTTATGGAATAAATGGAATACTAGATATTTCATTAGGCGCATTTTTCTTTGGAGCAATTGCATCAATATTTATTCTTGTTTATAGATTTGCTATAATAAAAAGCAAAGATGAATATATTTCTTTTGGACCTTTTCTTTCGGCAACGGCTTTGGCATGTATGTTTTTAGGGCCTGGAACAATATTACAGATTTTTATGGATTTTTGTAGGTTAATAAGTACAAAACTATAAACCCAGTACAAAAAGAATTGATTTTTGAAAATCAAAAATCCAAATTTATTATGAGGAGATTGCATAATATATGAAACCTAGATTAAAGTGGTTAAAGGACCAAATTATGTCTATGAATTTGGAGGGGATGATAATATCGAATCCTGTAAACATTAGATATTTAACGGGACTTACTGAAGAGGGAACATTTATAGTTTCTTCAAAAGAAAATGTATTTGTAACAGATGGAAGGTATATCGAAAGTGTTAACAACAAATTAACTTTGGATGATGAAATTGTTGCTTATGATCAAAAAGATTTAACTAGTTATGACTATGAGCAATTTTTCAATATGGGTGACAAAGTTGGATTTGAGGAATCATATGTTTCTTATGAATCTTATAAAAAAATGTTTAAAACATATAAAGTCAATTTAATCGAGACTGAAGGAATAATCGAAAAACAACGTGTGGTTAAGGACGAAGAAGAAATTGAATATATCAAAAAAGCATGTGAAATCACAGATAATGCTTTTGAATACATTATAAGAAATATTCACAAAGGAATGACTGAAAAAGAAGTGGCTTTCGAGATAGAAAGATACATGTTGCAACATGGTGGAGATGGCTTAGCGTTTGATCTTATTGTAGCATTTGGAGAAAACACATCCATGCCACATGCTGTGCCAACAGATAGAGTAATCAATTCCGGAGATATTATTCAATTTGATATTGGATGTAAGTATAATGGATATTGTTCTGATTTTTCAAGAGTTGTATTTGTTGATGAAATGGATGAAGGATATAAAAAGGTATATGACTTTATTTTAGAAGAACAAAATAAAATAGCTAGTTCTTTTAAAGAAGGTGCTAATATAAAGACAGTTATAAAGGATAGACAGACAGATTATAATTTGGTTGGGTATGATATTTCTCATGCTTTTGGACATGGAGTTGGACTTGAAATTCATGAAATCCCAACATTAAGATCTAACATTGATAATCTATTAAAAGAAAATACAGTAGTAGCAATTGAACCAGGGGTATATATACCTGGAAGGTTTGGAATTAGAATAGAAGATACTTTTATAGTCGGAAAAAATTCATCGACAGCACTTACTAAAGCTAGTAAGGAATATACTATAATAAAACTGAAATAGGCGTAAATACTTGAAAGCTTTGGAAAATTATGTTAATATAGAATATAGTGATATATTGGTGCACATGCATTGATGCATAATTTAATAAGAAACACAAATTAATAGAAGGTAAAAATAAAAAATATAATAAAAGAAAAGGAGAATTAATATGGCTGATGTTTATATGGCAGGAGATTTAAGAAACAATACTACTTTTGAATTAGACGGAAATGTTTTTAAGGTTGTTGAATTTCAACACGTAAAACCAGGAAAGGGTGCTGCATTTGTTAGAGTTAAAATGAAAAACGTTATAACAGGTGCAGTTATTGAAAGAACTTTCAACCCATCAGAAAAATTACAAGGAGCTGAAATCGAAAAGAACGAAATGCAATATTTGTACAATGATGGCGGATTATATTATTTTATGGACAACACAACTTATGAGCAAATTCCTCTTAATGAAGAACAATTAGGAGATGCTCTAAAATACATTAAAGAAAATATGAATGTTACTGTTTTATCATTCAAGGGAAAGGTTTTCAACGTAGAACCACCAATGTTTGTTGAACTTGAAGTAACATATACAGAACCAGGATTTAGTGGAAATACAACAACTACATCTGGAAAACCAGCTACTTTAGAAAATGGTTTAGAAATTTCAGTTCCACTATTCGTAGAGATTGGAGATAAAATTAGAATAGATACAAGAACTGGTGAATACATGGAAAGAATTTAATTTGATTTTGGAACTTGGGGACGTCCATTGTTTGTCCTACTTTAAAAGTGGAACAAACAATGGACGTCCCCAAGTTTCATTTTTCTAAAAAAACTTCAACGGATTCACAGGAGTTCCATTTTCACGAATTGTTAAATGAAGGTGACAACCGGTTGTTGCACCGTTGGTCGGATTTCCAGTAGAGTCTCTATATGGATTATTTGGTATGCCATATATTACTTTGGGACCAACATTTCCAACTTGTTGCCCAACGTTAATAAATTGGCCAACTGAAACGATATAATTAGGCGAAACATGACAATAAGACACACTTATATTACCTGCTACAATTGTAATTGTACATCCACCTGCTCCTTTAAAACCAACAAAAGAGACTACCCCGGAAATTACAGAATAAATAACGGTTCCTTCTGGTGCAGCAATGTCGATACCCGAATGATTACTCGAACTGCTGGAAGTAGGTGATCTTCTCGGACCAAAAGGGGATGTGATTCTGTGAAAACCTGGAACGGGCCAAAAAAAGTTTCCATTAAAATAGTATTGTGACATCTCGGAAATATCATTGAATTCAGTATTCTCACTAGAATTATTTGCAGAATTGGAATTATTTTCTGTAGAATTAATGATGTTTATAAAAACAATGATTATCATGTAAGAAATAATAATAATAGCAAAAATAATAGAAAAATAATATCTGAAAAAATGATTCATAAAATCTTAATTTTAGAATAAAAAACAAAAAGAAAATATTTAGGATTATAGCACGGTTATTTTGAAAAATCAATTATTTAATACAATTGTTTAAATTCAATTATAAAAATCTTACAATAATAAAATAGAATAGTGGTATAATTGATAATAATACATAAAAATAAAATGATTGGAAGGGAAAAAAGAAAAAGAGAGGAAAAAAAGATGTTTGATTTTTTGAAAAAAAATAAAGAATCAAGTAATGGTAAATTACGTAGAGAAAATGTTAATTGTATATGTACACTGAATAAGTATCCAAGCAAACGTTGTAATATTGATTTTGGAGATGAAGCGATTATTATAGAATATGAAGAAGAAGGAAGTATGGAGATACCATATAATAAAATAAAATCTTGTGGAAAGATAGTGAATAATCAATTTGGAATAAAAGAAGCAATGGAGAATAAAATACTTTCTCCGGATGTGATGCAATCACCTGGATTTTTGGCAGGTAATTTTTATACAATGACTAATAGTGCTGCGATGTTTTTATATATTAAATTTGAAGAAGAAAGAGGAAGTATTCAAACATTTTTAGTTGAATATAATAATGGTATAGGAAAAGCTATAAAGCGTATAGAACTTGAAAAAAAGGAGAAAATATGATATTATGTAAAGTGAGATGGTAGTTGTTATATCACCGATTCATAATACATTATAGGAGAAAACAAAATGGACAAATTTTTTAAAGCTGCAGAAAGTGAGACCTCAACCGAGATGGATGTGGTTCGTGCACTCAATACAAATCCAGTTGAAGCGAACCGCCGGGAAGATCTTCCTAGATTCATCAATGTAGGAGTCGAAAAGGCATGGAACAAGCTCTCCACATATGGGGTGTACCTTGAGCTTCTCAAAAGATCCAATGAATTTTTTGGGAAAAGCGACGAAGGTCTTTGTGCGTACTTGGCTCAGTGCCTGGTGAACCCCATGAGTGAGGCTGTAACGGAAACGCGCACAGATGAATGTGATCTTACATGCGTCTTCGGTTACGACTTCAAAACTCATACTGGATGGATTATCACGGCTGAGGAGATCATGGACTTCATCTTGCCTTACATGACCCTGTATGGCTGCTGGGAAGACGAAAATGGAGTTGAGTATCACATGGAAATCAACGTGAAAGAGTGATATCACTCAACACAATAATTTGTTTGGGATAAGAGTTCTGGTAATCAGTTTTTATAATGATTGCCAGGACTTCTTATTTTTATTTTATAGGAAAGTGCTTCGCACTTCCCTATAAAATAAAGCCTTCGGCAATTTCGCACACAAATTTGCTACGCAAATTTGGCGCACTGCGAACAAAGACGGGGACATTTGACGAAAAAAATTATTATTCAGTATTGCGTAATGTCCCCTTTTGTTATAAAGTTTCATTTAAAATGGCTACCTTAATATCTGCTGTTGCATTAAAAAACAATAAATGTTTTAATTAATAACATAATAGAAAAATGGAGAATGTTATGAGTGTAAAGTTATTTTTTCAAGCAATTATAAAATTTTCATTAGGATTAGTTCTTGTTGGTGCACTTTTGTTTATTCCAGCAAACACATTTGACTATTGGAATGCTTGGCTATTTATTGGATTATTGTTTATTCCTATGTTTATTGTAGGAATAATAATGATGATAAAGAAGCCAGAATTATTGGAAAAGAGATTAAATGCAAAAGAAAAAGAAATGACTCAAAAAATGGTAGTAGCATTTAGTGGAGTGATGTTTATAATAGGATTTATTGTGGCTGGATTAAATTATAGATATGAATGGGTTGTAATGCCGAATGTTGTTGTGATAGTAGCATCAGCATTCTTTATCATTGCATATATTTTATATGCTGAAGTGCTTAGAGAAAATGAATATTTGTCACGTACTATTGAAGTTCAAGATAATCAAAAAGTAATAGATACGGGATTATATGGTATTGTGAGGCATCCAATGTATGCTGTGACGGTGGTACTATTTTTGAGCATGCCACTTGTTTTAGGATCACTGATTTCTTTTGCGATTTTCCTGATATATCCAGTAATAATAGCAAAAAGAATAAAGAATGAGGAAAGTGTTTTGGAAAAGGATTTAGAAGGATATATAGAATATAAAGAAAAAGTTAAATATAAGATGATTCCATTTATATGGTAAAAGATATTGTTAAAAGTAATAATTAATGATATTATAGTCTCAATATAGTATTCTAACAGAAAGTGGCTTACATAGTATGCCCCTGACTGAAAGAGCATAGTGAGTTTTTTCAAGGGAGGTTATATATGGATACACGTGTTGCAGTAATTAGTATTATCGTAAAGAATAAAGAAAGTGTTGAAATATTGAACAAAACTCTTTCGGAATATGGAGAATATATTATAGGCAGAATGGGAATACCATATCATAAGAAAGAGGTTAATATAATTTCAATAGCTATAGATGCGCCTCAAGATACAATTAATACTCTAAGTGGTAAAATTGGAAGACTTGAAGGTATATATACAAAGACAGCATATAGCGAATTCTAGTCATTATATGATTTCTTTCTTATGAGTAATAGGAAAGGAGAAATATAATGGAGGGAGTTTTAAAACAAACAGTAAAAGATTTTTCAAAGGCAAGTGAGGTAATTCAAACTATTGTTATTGCGTTACTTGCTTTTATTGTTCCAACTTTTTTAGCTCAGCTACTAAAAACAATATTTGGAGAGGAAAGCATTATTACAAGCAATTCACAGATAATAGTTGGTTCTATCGTAAACACGGCGTTAGTTATTTCAGCCTTAAATCTAAGGGGATGGACAAAGATTATTCCGATTGTAACTATGCCAAGTGTTTCGACAATTATTAGTGGATATGTTTTTAAGTCAGCATCAGTATTTATGATTTATATGATACCAGCTATTTGGCTTGGAAATTTTGCATTAATTTTGGCATTCAAATATTTTATGCTTGCTAAAAGTCGAAACTATTTTGTGGCAAGTTTTATAGGAATTATTTGTAAAGTAGCTATAATATTTGGATCATTTTTATTACTAAAGAGTTGGAACATTTTTCCGGAAAAGGCTGTCTCAAATTTGCAAAGAGCAATGAGCGTTGTTCAGTTTATTACAGCAACAATAGGCTGTATAATAGCATTTTGCATTTATAAAGTTGAAAAAAATAATTAAAAAGTGGTATAAGGTATGGGTAAAATTCTAGAATTAAATCATTTAACAAAATATTATGGGAAGACTTTGGGAATTGAAGATATTACAATTGAGTTAGAAAGAGGAGAGGTTTTTGGCTTTATTGGACCAAATGGCGCAGGAAAATCAACAACTATTCGTTCACTTCTTGGGTTGATTAATAAATCTTCTGGTGAAGTATTATTTAATGGTAGAAGATTTGATAAAGATGATTTGAAGATTAAAAAGAAAATAGGATATTTACCCAGTGAAATAAATCTATATGAAGATTTAACAGTAAAGAAAATGCTTGATTTTCATGAGAGCTTTTTCAGAAAAGATATAAGTGGTAGAAGACGAGAACTAGTAAGAAGATTAAAATTAGATGAATCAAAGAAAATAGAGGAATTATCTTTAGGAAATTTAAAAAAAGTAGGAATTGTCTTAGCTTTTATGCACGGACCACAACTAATAATTCTTGATGAGCCTACAAGCGGTTTAGATCCATTAATACAACAAGAGTTTTATAATTTGGTACTGGAAGAAAAACAAAAGGGAACTACAATTTTTTATTCAACGCATATTCTGAGTGAAATATCAAAAATCTGTGATAGAGTGGGCATCATTAAATCAGGCAAGTTGTTGAAGATTGAACCAATAAATGAATTGGTAGATAAGAATTTGTCGTTTGTAACAATTACTTCCAATGATTGTGAAAAAATTATTGAGGAATTAAAAGTAGAAACAATTAGCAATGATGGAAACACAGTATTATTCAAAAATACATTGGACAACAATATGTTGGTGAAAGTGCTTGCTAAATATAATATTGAAAAACTATACATAGAGCCAGCTTCAATAGAAGATATTTTTCTACATTACTATGAACAGGAGAAATAAGATGTTTAGGAGAGAGCTGAAAGCAAATTTTAAAAATTTCTGCTTATGGGCAGTAATTACAATGATAGTATATTTATTAATATTTTTGGTATATCCTTCAATAATCAATGATATGGATGTAAATTCCTTAAATGATATGATAAAGATGTTTCCAGAGGACTTACTAAAGGCATTTAACATGGATATTTCCTCTTTAGAAAGTGCATATGGATGGCTAAAATCAGAGGGTTTTGTCTTCATATTGCTAATTGTAGGATGTTATGCGGGAATACTTGGTTCAACTATTTTGCTTAAAGAAGAAAGTGATAAGAGTATAGAATATTTAGGTACCCTTCCAATAAAGAGAAAAAGTATTGTTTTATCAAAGAGTATTGTGGGCCTAATCTATATTGTTAGTCTTACGTTAGTTATTGGTATTTTTAACTATATTGGATTATGTTTAAGTGGTGATTTTGATAAAAAACAATACATACTACTTAGTTTGACACCAATTTTTTCTTCAGTAGTTATTTTCTTTATTTGTATGTTTTTATCAACATTTTTCAATAAGACGAAAAAAGTGTTGGGGATAAGCTTGGGTATAGTGTTATTTAGTTATATATTAAATACACTTGCATCACTTTCAACTAATACAGAGTTTTTAAAATATTTTTCAGCTTTTACTCTTTCAGATATTAGAAATGTTATTTTGGATAGAGTATATAATATGAATCTACTTGTATTTAGCATGGTTATAAGTATTGTATTTTTGATATTTACTATAATTAGATATGACAGAAAAGAATTTGTATAGGAGATAGAGTATGCAAGTTAAAGAAGAATTCATACTTGAAAAGTGGGATAAAGAAAACTATAAAAAATTTATTGAATACTTAAAGGATTTACAAGATTTGAAGTATAAAGAATTTCATAGTTCGTTGGTATTAAATTCCAAATATGAGATGATTGGAATTAGAGTACCAATCATGCGTGGGATTGCAAAGGAAATTGCAAAAGGGGATATAATTGGTTTCCTAAAATATGCACAAGATAAATACTACGAAGAAGTAATGATTCAAGGGTTGGTAATTTCACACATTAAGGACGAGAAAACATTTAATGATTATTTTAAAAACTATATTATCAAAATAGATAATTGGGCCCTATGTGATAGCTTTTGTAGCTCGATAAAAATTGTTGAAAAATATGAAGATAAATATTTTAAAGAAGCTATTATACTTGCTCAGGACAAGAGAGAATTTATTTCTAGAGTTGGATTAGTTATAATACTAAATCATTTTGTAAGTGAGAAAAATTTGAGTACAATATTTGATACACTAAACAATATTGATAGTGATTTATTCTATATAAATATGGCAGAAGCATGGCTTATATGTGATATGTACATTAAATATCCTAAAGAGACAGAATTATACTTAAATGATAATAAATTAAATAGGTTTACACAAAATAAGGCAATAAGCAAAATTCATGATTCTTTTAGAGTAAGTAAAGAAGAAAAGAATATGTTAAATAAATATAAAAAATAAAATTAATGGGACACTCTTAATGAAGTGTCCTATTTTGTTATTTTATAGGAAAGTGCTTCGCACTTCCCTATAAAATAAAGCCTTCGGCAATTTTGCACACAAATTTGCTACGCAAATTTGGCGCACT
>OCVV011314054.1_pt1 | contig 24579 bp, 20 predicted proteins | sample 1539721 | NCBI WGS metagenome assembly OCVV01 (sample SAMN02144230, study PRJEB22623) | gut metagenome | biome: sheep rumen | host: Ovis aries | place: New Zealand
TTGATATGGGTGCGGAAAAGATATTTGTGTTAACCAGAATTTGTCAACCACCTAAAAAGTTACATACCCCAATAAGAATACAGAATATCCGCAGAGAACGTGAACCGGAAATCAAGGGGGAATTGCTGTGAAATCAGGAATTTTGAAATGGACATCGGCGGCGCTGGGCGCACTGCTGATGATGCAGGGAACAGGCACGCTGCTGCCGCAGCCGGGCGGGGAAAGCACCGCTGTTCTGACTGCTTCGGCCGCAGAGGATGACTATGCGTGGACAACACTGCTGAAGAATGCCGATTCGTGGTTCGGCTCGGCTGAAGCGATCAGGATCGCGGACGAGTGCATTCAGTATCAGGTTTCCGGCGAGGGCGGCTGGCAGAAGGGCATGACCACCTCCCATACCGGCGACTGGGCGCATTCGACGGTTGACAATGACGCCACGACCTCACAGATCCGCTTTCTGATGCGCACCTATGCGCAGACGAAGCAGCAGAAGTATCTCGACTGCGCGATGCGCGGCGTGGACTGCCTGTTCAAAATGCAGTATTCCAACGGCGGCTATATGCAGGTTCTGAATACGCCCGGCACCTATCATGCACATATCACGCTCAATGACGGCGCGTATGTCCATATCATGCAGATCATGGACGAAATGAGCCGCAAAACCGGCGATTTTACGGCAGTCAGCGATGCTTATGCACAGAAGGCGGCACAGTCGCTCGAAAAGGCGATCCAATGTCTGCTCGACATGCAGATCGTTTCCGGCGGAACGAAAACGGCATGGTGTCAGCAGCACAATGAAAATGACTTAAAGCCCGCCGGAGCGCGTGCGTATGAGCTCTCTTCGATCTGCACGAGCGAAAGCGCAGGCGTCATCACTTATCTTTACAATTACGCGAAGGCGCATCCGGAGCGCACGGATATTGTCAGTGCAGTGAATGCGGCGATCGAATGGTTCAAAAAGGCAGCGCTGTATAACATCAAATTTGACTGGAATTCCGATAAATCGGATAAGGTCGTGACCAAGGCTGACGGCGCAGGGCCGATCTGGGCACGGTTCTACACGCTCGACACGCAGGTTCCGATGTTCTCCGACCGCGACGGCGGCACCTACTATGATGTGGCGCAGATCAGTCAGGAGCGCAGAACCGGCTATGCATGGTACGGCAACTGGGGCAAGAATGTCATCAGTCTCGCACTGCTGGAGGAGGCGCCTGTCCGGGAGCCGGAATATCATGGCGCGCTCATCGGCACCCTGACTGTGCATGATACGAAAAACGGCGCAAACTGGAGCATTGTGCCGGACTTCGGCACCGGCAGCATCATTTTCGGCGACCGCGATTATACGGTTACCGGCGAAGGAAACGGTGTCGGTTCGGGCGGAGAACAGATCCGCACTGCCTGCGATTCCAAGACGTATTCCGGCGACCTGGCGACACTGACTGCTGCGGAAGATCTGAAGCTGAATATTTATCTGGATCAGCGCGTGCTTCAGAGCCTCTCGCAGGATCAGCTCAGCGCAAGCTGGCTCAGGGACTATGTCCACATGCGGACACAGGTGTTCAGCTCGAACAACGTGGAATTCACTGTCTTCACACGCGATGTGAAAAAAGGCGAGACTGTGACGCTCGGCAGCAATTTCACCGCGCAGAACTGCGTGAATTATTTTGCAGCGGTTTACCCGGCTGCTGCGGAGACAACAACCGCAGCGACCACAGCGACCACAACCGAAACAACGACCACAACCACGACCGCAGTTGTGACGACGACATCATCAACAACGGCCGACACCGAAACGACCGGGGCACCGCTTGTGAAGGTCAAGGGTGATGTGGACGAAAACGGTGAGGTCAATGTGCTGGATGCCGTGCTGCTGGCACGCATCGTCGGGGATGAGGCGGGGCTGACAGTCTCCAAACAGGCAAAGCTGAATGCGATGATCGACGATGACGGATCAGTGGACAGCACGGATCTGTCGATTTTGATGCTGTATCTTGCCCGCAAGATCGACAAATTGCCGGGCTGATCTTGTGCAGAATGCCGAAAGCGGGGCGCGGGACTTGACAGCGCCCGCAAAATCGGTTACAATAACGAATGGATTGCAAGCGGAACATTCTGTTCTCACCGTCCGCCGCCGCGGGATGCCCCGTGCAGCGCGCAAAACGGTAATCTGATTCAGTACATGCAGACAGCGCAGCACTTGTGCGTAAAACTGTCACAGAGCATATGAAGCAGAGAGAGCAGAACGGCATCCGGCTGCTCTCTCTGTTATTTTCTGTAAATTGTTTGATGAAACCGTAAGGGGAGGTGCTTGGCGATTAGCAAGCAGGAATTGCAAATCAATGAGGAAATCCGCGACAAAGAGGTGCTCGTGATTGATGCAGACGGCGCAAAGAAAGGCGTTATGTCCGCAAAGGATGCACAGAAGCTCGCGTATGACCAGAATCTCGATCTGGTGAAGATCGCACCGCAGGCAACACCGCCTGTGTGCCGCGTCATGGACTACGGCAAGTATTGCTTTGAACAGCAGAAGCGCGAAAAGGAAGCGCGCAAGAATCAGCGCACCGTCGAGATCAAGGAGATCAGAATGTTCTCCGCGATCGACACACATGACTTTGAGACAAAGGTCGCACAGGGCAAAAAGTTTTTGCAGGGCGGCGATAAGGTCAAGGTTTCTGTCCGCTTCCGCAAGCGCGCAATCGCGCACCCGCATCTGGGCGAGGAGCTGCTGATGCGTTACCGTGACGAGATCGGCGAGGTCGCCGTCGTTGATAAGCCCCCGAAGATGGAGGGCCGGGCAATCGTGATGTTCATGTCACCCAAGCAGCAGAAGCCCGAAAAGGCCGACAAGGGACAGAAAAAAGCACAGAAGCAGCAGCCCGCTCAGTCAGAGGCAGCTCAGCCTGCCGAGACAGGGGAAAAGCAGGAGGGCTGATCGCCCCGATATGATATGCAGCGCTGCGTGCGCGATCATATATAAGAAAATTCAAGGAGGACGAATCCATGGCAGCCGTAAAGGTTAAGAAGATTAAAGTTAAGACGCACTCCGGTGCAAAGAAGCGTTTTCAGGTCACCGGCAGCGGTAAGGTGAAATTCCAGCACGCTTATAAGCGTCACCGCCTTGTCTCCAAGGACAAGAAGGTCAAGCGCATTGCGAGAAATGCAGGCGTTGCAAGCACCGCGAATGCACCGACCATCCGCGAGATGGTTCCCTACAAATAAGCCGTACAGCAGAGATCTTACTGCGGCTTCACGCGATTGAATGCACGCCGCGGCATGTTCCGCGGAAATAATGTTGATGATGGAGGAAAAAGAACATGGCTCGTATTAAGGGCGCTATGATGACGCGCAAGAGAAGAAATAAGGTATTAAAGCTGGCGAAGGGCTACTGGGGCAGCAAATCCAAGCACTTCAAGATGGCGAAGCAGGCCGTCATGAAGTCCGGTCAGTATGCTTATATCGGCAGAAAGCAGAACAAGCGGTTCTTCCGCAGACTGTGGATCACCCGTATTTCCGCTGCCTGCAAGCTCAACGGCATGAACTACTCTACGTTCATGAACGGTGTCAACAAGGCAGGCATCACCCTCAACCGCAAGATGCTTTCCGAGATTGCCATTCATGATCCGGCTGGCTTCACCGCTATTGTTGAAAAGGCAAAGGCAGCTCTTTAATGAATATCGTCAAACACGCTCTCCCGGAAACCGTCAGAGCGTGTTTGTGTTTGTTTGGAACTTTATGCGAAAAACGGAGGGGAGCGGCGGATTATGCAGCAGACAGGCGATTTTTTGCAAACCGGCACGAAAAATAAGACCGTCGCGGCCTTTCAGCGCCTCAACCGCAGCCGCACCTATCGCGAAAAGGACCGCTGCTTCGCAATGGAGGGCAGCAGACTGATTCTCGATGCACTGCGGTCGGGCGTGAAGCTCAGAGCGCTCCTGCTGACGGCACATGCCGCGGAGCAGCTCGGCGCGGAGCTCGCACAGGCTGCGCCGGGGGTGCATACGCTGTACATCTCCGATGCGCTGGCAAAGGAGATCTCCGATACGGAGCACCCGCAGGGGGTGTTTGCCGTCGCGGAGATGCTGCCCGAACAGGAGCCTGACCTGCCCGCAGGGAGCTTCAGCATGCTGCTGCATCAGGTGCAGGATCCCTCCAACCTCGGAGCGGTGCTGCGAACCGCAGAGGCACTGGGTACGGACGCACTGCTGCTTTATCAGTGCTGCGACCTCTACAACCCCAAGACCGTCCGCAGCAGCATGGGCGCACTGTTCCGGGTTCCGGTCATGCGCCTCAAAAGCATGGACGATTTCTTTGCTGCATGCAAATCCGCGGGACTCACGACCTGTGCGGCCGTCGTTGACCGCGATGCGAAAAAGCTCGGCAGCTTTTCGTTTCATGAGGATTTCGGCGGCGGTGCCTGCGTGCTGATCGGCAACGAGGGCAACGGGCTTCCGCGTGAGATCAGCGATGCGTGCGGCTGCAAAATGACGATTCCGATGTCGCCGGATTCCAATTCGCTGAACGCTGCAATGGCAGCAGGACTGTTCCTCTGGGAAATGATGCGGACACAGAGCGGCGAATCTGACAGCAGGCAGGTGTGATATGGAAGATCAGCAGACGATCTATGCAAAGACGGAGATGCTGCGCTACTGGGTGTGGCTGTCTCTGGTATTCGGCGCGGGAAGCCCGGGGCTGACCCGCTATATCCATGATTACGGCTCGCCGGAAGCGGTCTATGACGCGATGCAGGCGGGCAGACTCCGTGAGCTGCCGCAGAGCGCGAAAAAGGGCATGGCAGAGCATACGGTCGGCGAGGCCGACAGCATTGTCTATTACTGCCGGTCGCATGAGATCGGGCTCGTGCCGATCACCAGCCCGTATTACCCGGAGGAGCTGCGCAGGATCCCGGCACCGCCGATCCTGCTGACGGCGCGGGGCAATATCGGGCTGCTGAACATGCGCCGCAAGCTCGCGATTGTCGGAACGCGCAAGCCCGCGCCCTATACCGAGGAGGTCACGGCAGCGATGATCGCCGGACTGAAGGGGCAGGAGATTGTCATTGTCAGCGGCTTTGCCAAGGGCATTGACGCAATCGCGCATAAGACCGCGCTCGACAACGGCCTGCCGACGATCGGTGTGCTGGGCTGCGGCATCAATGTCAACTACCCGCGGGAAAATATGCAGCTCCGCGACCGGATGCTGTCAGACGGGAACGGGCTGTTCCTCTCGGAGTATATGCCCGGTGTGCAGCCGTTTCCGGCGAATTTTCCCAAGCGCAACCGCATCCTGAGCGGCATCTGCTATGCGACCGCCGTGATGGAGGCTGCCGCACGGAGCGGCTCGCTTGTCACGGCGCGCTGTGCGCTGGAGCAGGGGAGACAGGTACTCTGTGTGCCGCCTGCTGACCTGTTTGACGTGCGGTATGCGGGTGTGATCCCGTTTCTGCGGGAGGGCGCAGCACCGCTCATGAGCCCGGAGGATCTGCTCTCACCCTATGATTCGTATTATCCGCCGGTGCCGTCCGAGGAAATCCTGATCGCAGAGGACAGCGCCGAACACGGAGAGGCGCTTCAGCATGCGGCATCGCTTACGGATGAGATCGTGAGAAATGAGGCTGCACAGGCGCTTCAGAAGGCCGGCGATATCAAGCCGCCGAAGCCGAAACCGGAGCCGGAGCCGGCTCCCGCGCCGCAGAAAAAATCCGCACCGCTGCCCGATGACCCGCAGGAGCGCAGGATCGTTGAATATCTGCGGGCACACGGCGATACCCATGCGGATGATCTCGCAGCGGCACTGGACATCGACCTCTCGGAGATGCTGAATGCGCTGCTTTCGCTCGAAATCAGCGGCTTTGTTGAATCGCTGTTCGGCAAGCAGTACCGGGCATTCGCAATGTGATTTGCATACACAGAAACCGTTTCAGGGATACAGACCCTTTTCAAGGAAGGATAGAAACATGTCAGAACTCGTGATCGTTGAGTCGCCTGCAAAGGCAAAAACCATTCAGAAATATCTCGGCACAGGCTTTGAGGTCGTTGCCTCTATGGGTCATGTGCGCGATCTGCCGAAATCCAAGCTCAGCGTGGATATTGAGCACGATTTTCAGCCGACCTATATCGAGATGAAGGGCAAAGAGGATGTCATCAAGGACCTGAAAAAGCGCGCCTCCAAGAGCAGCCGCGTCTGGCTCGCAACGGACCCGGACCGCGAGGGTGAAGCGATCTCCTGGCATCTGGCACAGCTTCTGGGGCTGGATATCGAGCAGAATAACCGCGTCGAGTTCAATGAGATCACCAAGACCGGTGTGCAGGCGGGCATGTCGCATCCGCATAAGATCGACCTCGATCTTGTCGATGCACAGCAGGCTCGGCGCATTCTCGACCGCATTGTCGGCTATCAGCTCAGCCCGTTCCTCTGGCGAAAAATCCGCAGGGGTCTTTCTGCGGGCAGAGTGCAGTCGGTCGCGGTGCGGCTGGTCGTGGACAGAGAAAACGAGATCCGCGCATTCAAGCCGCGTGAATACTGGACGATCGACGCGAAAATGACTGCGAAGTCCTCCCGCAAGATCTTTTCGGCGCATCTTGCCGAGATCGGCGGAAAAAAGGCGGAGCTCGCCTCGGGTGAGGAGGCGGACAAGATTCTGCACGAGCTCGAGGGCGCGGATTTCACCGTGAAATCCGTGAAAAAGCGCGTCACCAGCCGTCAGCCGGCACCGCCGTTCATCACCTCGACCCTCCAGCAGGAGGCCTCCCGCAGAATGGGCTTCCAGGCACGCCGTACCATGAAGGCCGCGCAGGAGCTGTACGAAGGCGTGGAGGTTCCCGAGCTCGGCGCCGTCGGTCTGATCACCTATATGAGAACGGACTCGCTCCGTATTTCCGACGAGGCAAAGGCGGCTGCGGCGGACTTTATCCGCGACAACTACGGCAAGCAGTATCTGCCTGCTGCGCCGCGGAGTTTCAAGACCAAAAAGGGTGCGCAGGACGCGCATGAGGCGATCCGCCCGACCATGCCGAACCTCACGCCTGACCGCGTCAAGGACAGCCTCACCGCCGATCAGTACAAGCTCTATAAGCTGATCTGGGAGCGGTTCATCGCAAGCCAGATGGCAAACTGCCAGCTCGATACCGTTTCTGCGGATATCGCCGCGGGAAACTGCATTTTCCGTGCATCGGGCTACAGTGTCAAATTCGAGGGCTTTACACGCCTGTATGTTGAGGCAAAGGACGGCGCGCAGAACGATGAGGACAACAAGGAGCTGCCGCCGCTCTCCGAGGGCGATCCGCTGAAGATCAAGTCGATCGGCGGCAACCAGCACTTCACGCAGCCGCCCTCCCGCTATACGGAGGCATCGCTTATCAAGGCGCTCGAGGAGAACGGCATCGGCAGACCGAGTACCTATGCGGCAACGGTCGGCACGATCCTCTCGCGGATGTACGTTGAGCGCGACGGCAAGCAGCTTCGCCCGACCTCGCTCGGTGAGGTCACGACCGCACTGATGAAGGATCACTTCAAACAGATCGTCGATGTCAAATTCACCGCCGAAATGGAGAGCGATCTCGACGGCGTCGAGCAGGGCAAAATCGACTGGGTCGAGTCTCTGCGGAAATTCTATGACAGCTTCGAGAAAACACTCAGCGAGGCCGAAAAAGCAATGGACGGCAAACGCATGCGCGTGCCGGACGAGGAGACTGACGAGGTCTGCGAGCTCTGCGGCAAGCCGATGGTCATTAAGATCGGCAGATTCGGCAAGTTCCTTGCCTGCTCCGGATTCCCGGACTGCCGCAATACCAAGAAGATCGTCACGCCGACAAAGGGCTTCTGCCCGCTCTGCGGCAAGAAGATCATTCTCAAAAAGTCGAAAAAGGGGCGCAGCTTCTATGGCTGTGAGGGATACCCTGAGTGCAACTTTATGACCTGGAGCACACCGGTCGAGGACCGCTGCCCCAAGTGCAATAACACGCTGTTCAAGAAGGGCGGCAGAGCCGGCAAGCTGGTCTGCGAAAAGCCCGGCTGCGGCTACGAAAGACCGCTGTGAGCGGCGTTACGGTTGTCGGCGCGGGCATGGCCGGCTGCGAGGCTGCATGGAGCATTGCCAATGCCGGAATCCCGGTCACACTCTGCGAAATGAAGCCGCAGAAGTATTCGCCCGCGCATCATTCCCCTGATTTTGCCGAGCTGGTCTGCTCGAATTCGCTGAAGGCGTCGCGGATTGACTCCGCGGCGGGGCTGCTCAAGGAGGAAATGCGCAGGCTCGGCTCCCTGCTGGTGCCCTGCGCAGAGGCATGCGCCGTTGAGGCGGGCGGTGCGCTCGCCGTTGACCGGCATGCATTCTCTCAGTGCGTCACGGAAAAGATCCGCGCACATGCGTGCATCACCGTGCAGGAGGGCGAGGTCACACAGATTCCGGAGGGCGATGTCATCATCGCGACCGGGCCGCTGACCTCCGATGCGCTCCATGCGCCGATCGCGGAGCTGACCGGAAAATCGCTTTATTTCTACGATGCAGCCGCACCGATCGTCACCGGCGAGAGTGTCTCGATGGACAGGGCGTTTTTTGCCTCGCGCTATGACAAGGGCACGGCAGATTATCTCAACTGCCCGATGACAAAGGAAGAATATCTCGCGTTTTATGACGCGCTGATTCATGCCGAATCGGCACCGCTGCACGATTTTGAGCGGGAGGGACTGCGTGTCTATGAGGGCTGCATGCCCGTCGAGGTGCTTGCAAAGCGCGGCGAGGACGCGATCCGCTACGGCATGATGAAGCCGGTCGGTCTGCATGACCCGCACACCGGACAGCGGCCGTATGCAGTCGTGCAGCTCCGCAAGGAAAACCGCGAGGGGACGCTCTGGAATCTTGTCGGGTTTCAGACAAACCTCAAATGGGGCGAGCAAAAGCGCGTGTTTTCGATGATTCCGGGGCTCGAACATGCGGAGTTTGTCCGCTACGGCGTCATGCACCGGAACAGCTTTCTTGATTCGCCCCGGCTGCTCGACAAGACCTATGCGCTCAGAAAAGAACCGCGCATCCGCTTTGCCGGACAGATGACCGGTGTTGAGGGCTATATGGAATCAGCCGGAAGCGGCATTCTTGCGGGGCTGAACACTGTCCGTGCGATCCGCGGGGAGAAGCCGCTGATCTTGCCGCCGGAGACGATGCTCGGTGCGCTGACGAGCTACATCACTGACCCCTACAATCAGAATTTGCAGCCGATGGGCGCCAATATGGGCATCCTGCCGATGCCGGAGGGAACATTCCGCGGAAAGGACGGCAAGCAGCGGAAATATCAGGCATATGCCGACCGGGCGCTCGCCGCACTCGATGCCGTGCTGCACGGCGCGGAATGACCGGCGCAGCAGCCTGTTTATCCCGATGACAGGAATCTACAGATGAAAATGGGAGAATCAAAATGCGTATTATTTTAGATGCAATGGGCGGCGACAATGCACCGCAGGCACCGCTTCAGGGCGCAGCCAGAGCGGTAAAGGAGCTCGGCGTCGAGGTGACGCTTTGCGGTGACGAGGCGAAGATCAAGGCCGCTGCCGAAGCGGACGGAATCCCGCTTTCCGGTATCCGCATCCTCCATACCGAGGAGATCATCACCATGGAGGATCAGCCGACTGATATTACAAAGTCCAAGAAGCATTCCTCGATGGCGCTCGGCCTGGAAGCCCTCAAGAATGATGAGGGCGATGCCTTTGTGTCTGCCGGAAATTCCGGCGCACTGCTCGTCGGTGCGACGATGATCCCGCGCCGGATCAAGGGCATCAAGCGTGCGGCAATGGCACCGATCCTGCCGACCGCCGGCGGGCATGCCATGCTGATGGACGGCGGTGCAAACGTGGAGTGCAGACCCGAAATGCTGGAGCAGTTCGGCATTATGGGCAGCATCTACATGGAAAAGGTCATGGGCGTGCAGAACCCGAGAGTTGCGCTCATCAACAACGGCTCGGAGGAATGCAAGGGCAGAGAGCTTGAACAGGAGAGCTACGCGCTGCTGCAAAAGGCAGATGTCAACTTCATCGGCAATATCGAGGGCAGAGAGATCCCGTCCGGCATTGCGGACGTGCTCGTCACGGACGGCTTTACCGGCAATATCGTCCTGAAGCTCTATGAGGGCCTGGGCAAGTTCTTTGCCTCGAAAATGAAGGAGATGTTCTCCGGCGCCGGCAAGATCGGCGCACTGTTCATGATGGACAAGCTCAGCGCGGTCAAGGATACCTTTGACTATAAAAAGGTCGGCGGTGCGGTGCTGCTCGGCATTGCAAAGCCGGTCATCAAGGCGCACGGCAGCTCCGACGGCGAGGCCTTCTTCCATGCAATCCGGCAGGCGAAAAACTGCGTGGACGGCCATGTCTGCGGGACGATCACCGAGGCGCTTGCTGCCAGAAAGGCCGCCGCACAGGAGAACGCAGAATCATAATCCGGAGGTATCGCACAGCTATGCAATCAAAACCGCAGACAGAGCTTGAGCAGGTCATCGGATATCAGTTCCGCGACCCCGCACTGCTCACGGAGGCGCTCTGTCATTCATCCTATGCAAACGAAAAACGCACGCTCCGCTGCAATGAGCGGCTGGAATTTCTCGGCGACAGCGTCCTTTCGATCGTCGTGTCCAATCATCTGTTCCGGAACTGTACTCATCTGCCGGAGGGCGAGCTGACGAAGATCAGAGCATCGCTGGTCTGTGAGAAATCGCTGTTTGAGTGGGCGAAGCGCATCGGGCTCGGCGACTATCTGCTGCTGGGACACGGTGAGGATCAGTCCGGCGGAAGAAAGCGTCCGTCGATCCTCTCCGATGCCTTTGAGGCGGTCATCGCCGCGATGTTTTTAGACGGCGGCATGGATGCCGTTACGCCCTATATTCTCCGCTTTCTGCCGGAGCATTTCGACCGCCCGTCTGAGGCGTTTCACGATTACAAGACCGCTTTGCAGGAGGTCATCCAGCAGAATCCGGAGGAGCATGTCGAGTATGTGCTTGTCGGGGAGGACGGCCCTGACCATGCCAAGCAGTTCCATATGGAGGTGCGCCTGAATTCCAATGTCATCGGCAGAGGCGCAGGGCGCTCCAAGAAGATCGCGGAGCAGATGGCCGCAAAGGAAGCGCTCATGCTCATGGGCGAGATCGGCACCAAAGCCTGACCGAAACCGAACGGAGGCCGGATATGAAAAAAAAGATTCTCGCGGCCTGCATTGCGGGCGGCGTACTGCTCGCGGCAGGCGGATGCATCTTTGCATTCGTGCCGGGGCTGTTTACCTACCTGCATGTGAAGATCAAATATGACAATATCGACCGGACGATCCCGCAGTTTGAGCGGGTCAGCGTGCCGGAGAAATTCGTACAGTATTCCGTGCAGGGGCTGACGCTTTCGGTGCCGGACAGCTATGTGCCGACCGATACCGGCCACGGCTTTGCGGGCAGCGACGGCAAGCCCAGAGTGCTGATCATGCGCTCCGACAAGCTGGAAACTGCTGCACTGCTTTCAGAATACGGCGCAGACACAGACGGTCTCTACGATACCAAACAGTTTTCCGATGCGGAGTACCGGCATTATTTTGAGACTGTCGGTGCGCCGGTGCCGAGCGATGCCGATGCGCGGACAGACGACCTCTGGTACAGCAAGGGAACGCTTCAGGCGTCAGACTGCCTGAAGCTGCGCGGCACCGACCGCAGGATCTTTGCGGAATATGCACTGACCAAGGAGGAGTCGTGGAATATGGAGGAAACATGGTCGCTGCCGCTTTCCGGCGCGGTCTGCTATGTCTCCGAATCGACTGCTGCGCTGACTGCATCCATTGCGGGAAACACCGTCTGCATCTATCCCGATGACAGCAGAAGCGAGGAAATATCGGTCATTCTGCGCGTTCAGGATCCGCAGACCGCAAAGCAGATCATCAGCTCGATACAGCTTGCAACGTAACACAATACAGGAGAATAATCATGAAAAAATATACAGCATTTCTGACAGCATTTGTATGTCTGATGACTGCTGTATCCTGCGGCAAACAGCAGGATGATGCACAGCAGAGTGATGCCGGACAGAGCAGCGCGGTCATCGCGCTGACACCTGCCGAGCCGGCTGTGCTTACCAATAAAATGACACAGCAGGAGCTTGACCGTGTAAACAAGCATGCCCTGACTTTGCTTGACGCGCCCTCTGAGCAGCACACGGTCAGCATGAAAATAACAACTGTGGACCCGGAGGAGCAGCTTCGGTTTCTGGAGGAAATGAAGGCAAACGGCGAGATCCCGCAGAAGGATTATGATAAGGCACGCGCCGAGACAGAGGCGGCACGCGATGCAGGTGAGCGGATTGAGTATCCGCTTTTTACCCTGATCGACGGCTGCTATTACAGCGGGTTCGTTCCGGATCTGGATTATGACGGCGGTGCGCTGAGCTATTCCGAAACTGTCGCGGACACGGACGAAAACGGCGAACCGATCCCCGATGGAAACGGCGGGTTTCTTTCTCACCTGGAAACCCGCGAGTTTGATAACGCAGAGGAATACATTGGGTCGCTGGAAACAGAATCGCTGAAGAAACAGGCACGGATCGTCATAGATTCCATTCTGAACAAGACTTATCAGATCCTGCCGGAGGGAACGGTTGACATTGACAATATGCCGGCTGATTTCTGGCTGGATCCGCTGGACGATCAGCGGGGCGTGTGGGAGTATGACCGCGCAGCCGTGGAGGCGATCAAAGACAGCATTGACGAGTACAGCATCTATGACGAGGAAATGAAAACCGAATTTCTGGTGCATGTCACGCTGCCGCCGGACTATGATCCGGACAGGACCTATCCGGTCATTCTGCTGACGGACGGTGTGTGGCGCTTCGGCAATGTGCCGGAACTGCGCAAATGCATGGAAAACGGCGAGGCGGCACCGGTGCTGCTGGCGACGCTCGGCTACAATTATCACATCGACGGAACGAATGAATATTTCCGCTTTACGCATCTGGTCGAGCAGCGCGATCTGCTGACCGATTTCATCACGGACAATCTGATGCCGTATCTCTGTGAGCAGTATCACATCGACTGCGCAAATTCTACGCTCTACGGTCATTCTGACGGCGGTGTATTCGTACACAATGCGCTGTTTCATTCCGATCGGTATGAAAATCAGCCGTTCGGACGGTATCTGATCGGCAGTCCGGCGTTCTTCGGACTGTACGATGAAGACTCCGATGACCTCAGACCGGAGGAGATGCTGAAGGACTATGACTACTTCGAGCGGAATGACACGCTGAATAAGCGCGTCTGGCTGGTCGGCGGTGCGCAGGAGGATCCGGATTACAAGGACCTCTACCGCGGGCATGACACCACGCTCGAAGGACTTGCACATCTGCGTGACCGGATTGATGCGCATTCCGACGACTATTTCTACAAGCTCTATGAGTCGCATCATTACCAGTATATCCCCGAACTGCTGACAGAGTATCTCAAGGCAGAATATCCCGCGTAAAGAGAACTCTGCGCAGCGCACCTGAGAATGCGGGCGGTTTGTCCGCAGGGAGGATCCTTTTTACATGTATCTGAAATCATTGGAGCTGCAGGGCTTCAAATCATTCCCCGACAAGATCAGCCTCAGCTTTGATGAGGGCTTTACCGCTGTTGTCGGCCCGAACGGCAGCGGCAAGAGCAATATCGGCGATGCTGTGCGCTGGGTGCTCGGTGAGCAGTCTACCAAGGAGCTGCGCGGCAAAAGCATGGAGGACGTCATCTTCTCCGGCACCAAGACCCGCAAGCCGATGGGATTTGCTGCCGTCACACTGACGATCGACAACAGCGACCGTGCGCTCGCAGACCCCGAACCGGAGGTCGCGATCACCAGACGGCTCTACCGCAGCGGCGACAGCGAATATCTCATCAACGGCAGGAACGTCCGCCTGAAGGACATCAATGAGCTGTTCATGGACACCGGCCTCGGACGCGACGGCTACGCGATCATCGGACAGGGCAGAATCGCCGAGATCGTCGGCGCAAAATCCAATGAGCGCCGCGATATCTTTGAGGAGGCCGCCGGCGTTTCCAAGTTCCGCTACCGCAAGCAGGAGGCCGAGCGCAGACTTTCGCAGGCGCAGGACAATCTGCTGCGCCTTTCCGATATCGCACAGGAGCTCGAAAGCAGACTCGGCCCGCTGAAAACACAGGCCGAGAAAGCCGAGAAATATCTCGTGCTCGCAGAGGAGCGCAGAGTGCTTGAGGTGTCATTCTGGGTGCATCGCCTCGGCACGCTCAGCACACAGCTCCAGACCCTTTCCGACAGCTATTTGCAGATCACGGCGGAATATGAGAATCTGCAAAGCGATTTGCAGCGCGAGGAGGAAAAGCTCTCTCTCGCCTTTCAGGATATGCAGCAGGCGACCGCCGATATTGAAACGCTGCAAAACAAGATCGTTGCCTCAGAGCAGGAAAATGCCGCTGTGACCGCAAATATTGCCGTCTGCGAGAATGAGATGCAGCACAGCAATGACCGTATCACGCAGCTCTCGTCGCAGCAGTCTGAGCTGAGCGGCTCGGGCGGCGAATGGGAGCAGAAGCTCAAGGAGCAGGACGAATATCTCGAAACGCTTTCAAAGCGGCAGGAGGAGCTGACGCTGAAAATCCAGGCGGATCTTCAGGAGCTCGATATCATTACCGCACAGAATGAGACGCGGAGCGGGCAGGTCACGGAGCAGGACAGCGCCCTGCGGCAGATGTATTTGCAGCAGAACGAGGCGGATGTCCGGATTCAGAGCATGGAGCGTGAGCTCGATGAGACGCGCGATACCCTTGCCCGCGCTGAGGCCGACAGCACCGGCGTACAGGCACGGCTGAAGGACTATGCCGCGCAGGAGCAGGCGCTTCAAAAGCAGATCGACGGCATTCATGACAGGCAGAAGGAGCAGCAGAACCGCCTCGACGGCTGCCGGCAGCTCGCCGGACTCAGAGAGCAGAAATATCAGCAGCTTCTTGAAAAAATGAATCAGGTCACGAATCAGTACAACCAGATGCAGCAGCGTCAGCATATTCTCCGTGACCTCGAACAGAATATGGAGGGCTATGCCGGAAGCGTCCGGCAGATCCTCAAGGTCAGCAAGAGCGGCCGCATCGGCGGCATCCACGGCACCGTTGCACAGCGCGTCACCGCTGCACCGGAATACGGCACGGCGATTGAGACAGCACTCGGCGGCGCACTGCAAAATGTCATCGTCGAAAATGACGACACCGCAAAGCGCTGCATCCGCTACCTCAGCGATGTGCGCGGCGGCAGAGCGACATTCCTGCCGCTGACCACGATCCGCGGCTATCGGCTGAAGGAGCAGCTCGAAGGCACCGACGGATTTGTCGCACTGGCCTGTGACCTCGTGACCTTCGATGAGCGGTACCGAAATATCGTCGAGAGCCTGCTGGGCAAGATCGCCGTTGCGGAGGATATCGACGCAGCATCGCGCATCGCAAAGCGCTTTGGCTACCGCTTCCGCATCGTGACGCTCGACGGTCAGGTCGTCAACACCGGCGGTTCCTTTACGGGCGGTTCGGCGGCACGGTCAGCGGGTGTCATCACCCGGACGCATGAGCTTGAGGAGCTGAACAGACAGCTTAAGGAACTCGAAGCGCAGCAGGAAAATCTGCGCACCGAAACGGCAAAGCGCAAGGCGGAATGGGCAAAGCTGCTCACCGATATCGAGGGCGCGCAGGCTTTGCTTCAGGAGCTTCAGCAGCAGGAAAATACCGTTCAGCAGCAGCTCGCAGCACTGCAGGCAAGAGCAAATTCCGATGCCGCATGGCAGGAAAATGAGGCGGAGCAGCGCAGACGGCTTGAGGAAAAGATCGAAAAAACCGAGGACAGCATCCGCAGCGCAAAGGCGGCAAAGGACGCCCTCGATCAGCAGATCCGGACGGCGGAGGAAAAGCTGCTTGCATGCTCGGAGGAGCAGACTAAAATGCTCAGCGAGCAGAATGCGCTTTCACAGCGCATCGCCGATGAGAAGATCAGACAGGCAGAGCTGACCAAGGACCTCGAAAGCGAGCGCCGCCGCAGAATTGCGATGGCGCAGTCCATGGAGCAGGCGGGCGATCAGCTTGCCGCACTCGCGGAGGATATCCGCAGGGAAAAGGAAAATATCACCGCCCAGCAGCAGCGCATCACCGCGCTGAAGCAGGGGCAGGAGGCCAGACGGGACAGCATCAACGAGATGCAGGTGAAGATCGGACAGCTCCGCCGCGATCACGAGGAGAAGGAGCAGCACACCCGCCTCATCCGTGAGGGCATGGACGCCCTGCGCGATGCCAGAGAAAAGCAGTCTGCCGAGCGCACCCGCGTCGAGGAGCGGCAGAATACCGTGCAGCGCGAGATCGACGATCTGGTGTTCCGGCTTCAGGAGTCCTATGAGCTGACCCGCACGGAGGCAGAGGCGCAGGCCGAGCCGATCGAAAACGTCAAGGAATGCGAGACAAAGCTGAACTCCGTCAAAGGCAAAATCCGCGCACTGGGCTCGGTCAATGTCGCGGCGGTCGATGAGTACCGCGAGGTTTCCGAGCGCTATGCCGACATGAGCACACAGCTCGCCGACATCGAGCAGGCCAAGAAGGAGCTGGAACAGCTCATTGAGCAGCTCACCTCGGAAATGTGCGAGATCTTCCGCACGAGCTTCATCAAGATCAATCAGTATTTCGGCGAGATCTTCGTCGAGCTGTTCGGCGGCGGCAGCGCATCGCTGGAGCTGACCGATCCCGAAAATCTGCTGGAATCCGGCATTGAGATCAAGGTCGCGCCGCCCGGAAAGGTCATCAAGAACCTGATTTCCCTCTCCGGCGGTGAGCAGTCCTTTGTTGCGATCTGTATTTATTTTGCGATTCTGAAGCTGCGCCCGGCACCGTTCTGTATTCTGGATGAGATCGACGCGGCGCTGGATGAAGTCAATGTCGCAAAATATGCGCAGTATCTCAAGCATTTCTTCGGACAGGTGCAGTTTGTCGTTGTGACGCACAGACGCATGGCTATGGATGCCGCGAATGTGCTGTACGGCGTGACGATGCAGGAGGACGGCGTTTCCAGACTGCTGCGCCTCGACCAGAACGGCGCTGCGATCACAGAGTGAGCATCCCCCGAAACCGAATCACCATCTTCCCACGACGAGAGGAGATCAGAAAATGGGCATTTTTCAGAAAATCCGTGACGGATTGAAAAAAACACGCAACAGCGTCATCAAGGGTCTGCGCAAGCTGCTGGGCTCCTTTACCAAGATCGACGAGGAGCTCTTTGAGCAGCTCGAGGAAACGATGATCATGGGCGATATGGGCGCAGAGACTGCGATCGAGATCTGCGATCAGCTCCGCGACCGCGTCAAGGAGCGCGGCATCACCGACCCGAACGATATCATGGGGCTCATTCAGGAGATCACCTCTGAAATGCTCGGCGAGGATGAGGAGCTGAACCTTTCCACGCAGCCCTCCGTCATTCTCGTCATCGGCGTGAACGGCGCGGGCAAGACCACCACGATCGGCAAGCTCTGCCACCAGTTCAAGCAGGAGGGCAAGCGCGTTATCGTTGCAGCGGCGGATACGTTCCGTGCGGCTGCAATCGACCAGCTCGCCGTCTGGACGGACAGAGCCGGTGTTGAGCTGGTGCGGCATGCAGAGGGCAGCGACCCTGCTGCGGTCGTCTTTGACGGCATTACCGCCGCAAAGGCCAGACAGTGCGATGTGCTGATCTGCGACACCGCAGGCCGGCTCCATAACAAGAAGAATCTGATGCAGGAGCTCGCAAAGATCAACCGCATCATCGACCGCGAGGCAGACGGCTGTGCAAAGGAGTGCCTGCTGGTGCTCGATGCAACGACCGGCCAGAATGCGGTCAATCAGGCAAGGCTCTTTCAGGAGGTCGCGCCGATCACCGGCATCGTGCTGACGAAGCTCGACGGCACCGCGAAGGGCGGCATTGTCATTTCGATCAAGAACGAGCTGGGCATTCCGGTCAAGCTGATCGGCGTCGGCGAGGGCATTGACGATCTTCAGAAGTTCGAGGCCAAGAGCTTTGTCGATGCGCTCTTTGACCGCGATGCGGAGGCCGATGAGGCCGCGGCGGAGCAGACTCCCGAGCATACCGGGCTTGCAGAGGAAGCCGAAGAAGAAGCTGCTGCATTGGCAGATGCAGCGCCGGTCTATCCGGATGCACAGAGCTTTGCAAACAGCGCCGAGGCCGATATCTCGACCGAGGAGATCACCCCGAATGACGAGGTGGCACTCGCTGCGGAGCAGTATGAGGATGTGCTGACCGTTCAGGCGGAACAGGAGCCGGAGGAAGTGCCCGTCAGTGAGGCAGTGCCTGCGTCGGAATTGCTGCCGGAGGAGGAGCGGATCCCCGCAGAGGAACCGGAGCCTGCGGAGGAGATCTCCGAGTTTGTGACGGAAGCAGCGGATGCGGATGCGGAGGAGCCCGCACCCGCAGAGGATGCGCCGGAGCAGACCGCAGAGCCCGAGCCGGAGGAACCCAGAAAGCGCGGCCTTTTCGGATTCTTCCGCAGAAAGAAATAAGCGGCGGAGGTGCGGCAGATGGAGCTGATTCTTGCGACAAACAACCAAAACAAGCTGCGGGAAATCCGTGGGATTCTCGCAGATACCGATATCAAAGTGATCTCACAGCGCGAGGCAGGCATCTGGCTCGATGTGGATGAGACAGGAACGACCTTTGCGGAAAATGCAGCGCTCAAGGCAGAGGCGATCTTCGAGGAGGCAAAGCTGCGCGGCATGGAAAGCTGGGTGCTGGCGGATGACAGCGGACTGTCTGTCGATGCGCTGAACGGGGAGCCGGGCGTCTATTCGCACCGCTGGGCGGGCGAGGATGCGACCGATGCAGACCGCTGTGCCAAGCTGCTCGATGCGATGCGGGATGTGCCGGACGGTAAGCGCAGTGCGCATTTTGCCTGCGTGATGTGCCTCATTGCACCGGACGGACAGAAGCATCTGTTCGAGGGAAAGGTCGCGGGTGAAATTCTGCACGAAGCACGCGGGGAAAACGGCTTTGGCTATGACCCGGTGTTCGGCTTTCAGGGGCGCAGCTTCGCGGAGATTCCCGCGGAGGAGAAGAATGCTGTCTCACACCGGCACAATGCGCTGGTGCAGGCGGCGGCAATGCTGCGGGAAACCGCAAATGCAGATTGAAAGGAGGCCGGCAAAATGCTGACCAGTAAACAGCGCGCACAACTGCGCGGCATGGCAAACGGGCTCGAAAGCATCCTGACCGTCGGAAAGGGCGGTATGAGTGAGCAGCTCACCAAGCAGGCAGCAGATGCCCTTCTGAAGCGCGAGCTGATCAAGGGTCATGTGCTGGAGACCTGTGAATATTCCGCGAGAGAAGCCGCAGAGCTGCTTGCGGGCAAGACCGGCGCAGAGGTCGTCTGCGCGATCGGCAACCGCTTTGTGCTGTATAAGGCACACCCGAAAAAGCCGGTCATTCAGCTTGTCGGGCAGAAGAAAAAATGAGCAGGCGGATCGGACTGTTCGGCGGCAGCTTCAATCCCATCCATAACGGGCATCTGCACCTTGTGCGCGAGGTCCGGCGGGCGCTGAAGCTCGACGGAGTACTGCTCATGCCGGCAGGAGAAGCGCCGCACAAAAGCACTGCGGCGTATGCACCGGCCGCTCACCGGCTGGAAATGTGCAGGCTGGCGGCGAAACAGTATCCGTGGATGACAGTCTCGGATTATGAGATCTGCAAAAACGGGAAAAGCTATACGGTCGAGACACTGCGTGCGCTGCATGAAATGCACCCGGATGTCCGCTGGACACTGATGATCGGGAGCGACATGCTGCTGACCTTTGACAAATGGTACTGCTGGCAGGAGATCCTGACGCTGGCGGAGGTGTGTGCGGTCTCCCGCGAGACAGGCGATCTGCCGCAGCTTTACCGGACAGCAGACGCGCTCAGGGCGCAGGCGTCCGGCGCAAAGATCACCGTGCTCTCTGCGAAGGCCTTTCCTGCCTCCTCGACTGAGATCCGCGAAAAGCTGCGGAACCGTGCGGACTGCACTTGCCTTTTGCCGGAAAATGTAGTACAATATATCTGTGACAATCATCTTTACCGGAATGAACAGGAGTGTGAAAACAGTGGGCAAGGCGGAGCAGAATGAGCAGGTGCGCACACTGACCGCGCTGCTGAAGGCGCGGCTTTCCAAGAAACGGTTTACCCATTCGGTCAATGTCGCCAGAGCGTCACATATGCTGGCGGAGCGCTGGGGTGCAGACCCCGCACGGGCGTATCTCGCCGGTCTGCTGCATGACTGCTGCAAGGAGCTGCCGTTCCCGGAGCAGGAGGCACTCATGCGCAGCGGGCCGTTCCCCGTCAGCGGAACGGAATGGCGCTGCAAGCCGGTCTGGCACGGCATCGCCGCCGCTGCGTATATGCATGCGGAGCTCGGGATCGAGGATGCAGAGGTGCTCAGCGCGGCGCGCTGGCATACGGTCGGACATGCGAATATGACAAGGCTGGAGGAGATCGTCTATATGGCCGATCTGATCTCCGCGGACAGAACCTACCGGGATGTGGATAAATTCCGGAAAATGGCGCAGAATGATCTTGAAAAGGCATTGCTCTGTGCGTTAGAATACGCGATCGAGAGCGTGCTGAAAAAAGGGACGCCCCTGCCCCTTTCAACGGTCGAGGCCTATAACTATTACCTCGAACGCACCGCGCAGAGGGTCGAACAGAAGTCGAAAAAATAAGCCGGCAAAATACAGGATGTGCAAATGAAATTCTCAAGAAGGAGAGGATTCAGAATGCACACTGGAATCAGACGGCACGGCACATGGCTGATGCTGATTTGTGCAATGCTGCTCAGTACGGCGATCACGCTGCACGGCCTGCGCCGCTGGCAGCCGTTCGCGTCCGCACAGGAGGCGGCCTATTCCGGGACACTGCCCGTGCAGACAAAAAAGCCTTCCGCAGAAATGACCGCCGCAGCGCAGACAGCGCCCGAACCGTCCGCTGATGACGGGCTGGACATGCGGCAGCTCCGGGAAGGACAGTTCACGGTTCTGCTGCTGGGACTGGATGAATCCCGCGCCAATACCGATGTCATCATGCTGCTGCTTTTTGACCTTGCGGGACATGAGATCCGGATCCTGCAAATTCCCAGAGACAGCTACGTGCCGGATTACACCGGTTTCGCGGCGGGCAAGATCAACAGTGTCTACACCCGCGGCGATCCCGAAAAAACACCGGTTCAGCGCACGGCAGACTGTGTTGCGCAAAGCCTGCTCATCCCGGTTGACCGCTGTGTCACGACCGGCTGCGGCGATATCGCACGCATGGTGGATCTGATCGGCGGCGTGCGGGTCGATATGCCCTATGCGATCGAATTTGAGGCGGGAAAGACCGTTCCGGCAGGGGAACAGATACTTTCCGGCGAACAGGCTGAGTGGCTTCTGCGCTACCGGCACGGCTATGCCGAGGGCGACATCGGGCGGCTGAAGGCGCAGCGCATCTTTCTCGCGGCGGCTGTACAGCAGCTCGGGCAGCTCAGTACGCTGAAGCTCATGCAGTGCCTCTATACGATCCGGCAGGAGGCGCTTCTGCGCTCGGATATGACCGCCGATGAAATGCGAAAGCTCGCGGATTTCACAAAGCAGACCGCTCCCGAACAGATCACGATGCATCTGCTGCCGGGCGAGGGCTGTACGTTTTCCGCTGCCGACGGCAGACAGTACGCGGTCTGGAGCATCCATGCACAGGCTGCGGCAGAGATGCTGAACCGGTATTTCCGCCCGCATGAGCCGGAGGTCGCGGAGCTGCCCGTCACAGAGCTTTCAGCCGGGCATACCGATGCCTATGACAGCGACAGTACCGATGTGCAGCGCATCACCGACGGCGATGCATTTCACGGCCGGTGAGATGCCCGTTCCGCCCCCGTAGATTTCAAACCCGTCACATGTTCAGCCGCAGGCTCCCTGATGCAGATGCAGGGAACTGCGGCTGTTTGATTTAGAATCATTTTTTGAAAAAAAACTTGACAATCGCTGTCGATTTGTGCTATACTGATGATATATTGTAATCTGTGAACATGGAAAGAGAGTGGGTGTTACATTATGAAAAAGCGACTGCTGATCGGCGTGATCGTCTGCGAAACAGAATCGCTCATGCAGCGCCGCCTCATCAAGGGCATGACCGCGCAGGCCTTCGCACTGGACATGGATCTGGCAATCTTTTCCTGCATCACCAACAACACGGAACTGACTCCGCATCAGGCATCTGAGTTTAACCTCTTTTCATATATGAATCTCCCCTCCTTCGACGGCATCCTGTATCTCCGCGATTCCATTCACTGTGAGGAGGAGCGGCAGCGGCTCGACGCGATCCTGCTGGAGCAAAAGCTGCCGGTGCTCGTGCTGGACGACAACACCAGCCCGTTCCCGTATCTGATGATGGACGACCGCAGCGGCTTCTGTGCGATCACGAATCACCTGATCCATGAGCACGGCCTGACGGATCTGTTCTGTCTGACCGGCATAAAGGGGCATTATACCGCCGAGCAGCGCGTGCTGGGCTTCCGCGACGCAATGGAGGCCGCGCATCTGACCGTCCCGGAGGATCATATCGTCTACGGCGACTACTGGTACGATTCCGCAAAAAAGCTCGCCGCAGAGTTCCTGAGCGGAGAACGTCCGATGCCGCAGGCCGTTGTGTGCGGCAATGACCCGATGGCCAAGGCGCTTTGTCATACGCTCATCAGCAACGGCATCCGCATCCCCGAGGATATTATGGTCACGGGCTATGATGCCTCGCTGACCGAGACCCAGAGCATGATCGCCCTGACAAGCTATGTCCGCAAGAATTTCCGGCTCGGTGCGCAGGGCGTTGCAAAGCTGTATCAGATGATGACCGGCGAGAGCTGCCTGCTGACGCAGACCGAGCGCATCGAGGTCATCACCGGCGACAGCTGCACCTGCGGCGTCGATCTCGACTACCTGAAGCATCAGATCGCGGTCGAGGAAAAGCAGGACGAATACCGCTCCTTGTTTCGGACAAGCAATATGGGCATTCAGGTCACACAGCACGAAACGCTCGATAGCTGCATGGAGGCGATCCGCAACAATGTCTACCTGATCCGTGCGTGCAGCGAGTATTATCTCTGCCTCTGCGAGGACTGGGAGGGCGGCGGCGCGCTGGAAAATCCGTCCGAATACCGCAGAGAGGGCTTCCCGCAGCATATGCTGCTGAAGATCATGTATAATCAGCAGGAAAATTCGATCGTCACGAAGCCGTTTCCGTCTGCGAAGATGCTGCCGCGGCTTCAGGAGGAGCGCGATAAGCCCGGCGCCTATTTCTTCTCGCCGCTGCATCATGATGACCGCTTTTTCGGCATTTCGGTGCTGAGCTTCGGCGAGCGGCTCGATACCTATGACCGCATCTACTGCGATTGGGTGCAGTATGTGAATACCGCATTGGAATATGTGCGGATGCAGACCTACCTCAAACGCTTCAACAACCGCATTTATCTCTCGTCGATCCGCGATGCGCTGACGGGTCTGTATAACCAGACCGGCTATCACAAATTTGTGCGGGAGTGCTTTGATGCGGCAAAAAATGAGCACAGACGCTTTCTGCTGCTGTATGCGAGCTTCGATTCGCTGCGGCAGGTCAACGAGACTTACGGCCATTCCGAGGGCGACAGCGCCGTGACCGTGCTCGCCAATGCGATGAACAACAGCTGCACGACCTATGAGCGCTGCGCACGCATCGAGGATGCGGAGTTTGCGATCATCGGCTATCAGGACTATGAGGAGGATGCCTGCCAGCGCATGATCTATGCGATCTCGGGCTATCTGGAGCACTACAACCAGAGCTCGCTGAAGCCGTACAAGCTCACGGCCAGCTTCGGGCATTTCTGCGACTATATCTCACCGGATATGACGCTGGAGCAGGTCACGGAAAAAGCCGCGCAGGAGATCGAGGAGAGCCGCGCCTCGCGCCAGAGCGAGAAGGCTTCGCCCTATTACCGCGAATTCGTCAATCTGCGGGAGCGCATTTACAGCAATCCGCAGGAGGACTGGAGCATCGACTCGATGTGCCGCGACCTGATCCTGAGCCGCGGATACTTCCAGAAGCTCTATACCCGATGCTTCGGCATCAGCTTCACGCAGGATGTCATCAACAGCCGTATCGAGCTCTCAAAGCGCTTGCTCTCCAGCACCGATTACAGCATCGCCTGTATCGCAGACCAGAGCGGCTACAGCAACTATGTGCATTTCATGCATCAGTTCAAGAAGATCGTCGGCATCACGCCGACGGAGTACCGCCGGCGCAAACGGCAGAGCGAGGACTGAACCGGTACATCAGACAAGAGAAACCGCGATCCCGCATGGCAGGATTCACAAATCGGCTGTGCGGGATTTGTCATATCCGCAGAAATGCACAAAGGGAATCGCATCCCGCTTGACATTTTTTATGATGATTGATATAATATTGATGTCCCAACGATCTCTTGAAGATATCTGCTTGCCTTTTTGCCGTGATACTGCGTTAGAAATCCTTGCCTTGCGCATGTTTCGCGGACGCGAAACTGCGCAGTTTGCCCGCAAACATGCGTCAG
>OCVV011345704.1_pt1 | contig 24568 bp, 12 predicted proteins | sample 1539721 | NCBI WGS metagenome assembly OCVV01 (sample SAMN02144230, study PRJEB22623) | gut metagenome | biome: sheep rumen | host: Ovis aries | place: New Zealand
CATTAATGTCCTTTAAAATGTTATTAGTAAGTCCATCTAAATGTGTGATGCCTTTGGCAGCATCATCAGACATTGAATTAATACCATATTTAATAATATCTTCTTCACAGATCTTATAATAATTTTTTGATGCTGCTGTATCTGGATGCTTTAATTCATTTGCTGTAGTTTCTTCCCAATCTACATCTTTAAATAATTCATCCAAATTATTCATTCTTTCAGATGTTTTTCCAGTACCATGGCTTTTTGAATTCCATTGCTGTGTTTGGATTTCACCAAGAATTCTAACATCTAGAGCTTCATTTGTATTTTTTGCAGCCTTAATGATATTTACTAAACCAGTTTCTTCATTACCATTGATTGTTGCTTTTACTGTATTTTTATTTTCGTCATTAACATAAACAACAATCGCGTTAGATTTTAATGTACCATCGTTGTTGTATGCACCAATACCATCAGTATTTTTAAAATGAGCATAGCCTGATCTATCATCTGGTTTAATTTCAGCTTTATATTTTGAGCTTGCACCAGTATTTATATTTTTAACAATAAAAGTATAATTACCAGCTTTTAAACCCAATACATCAGCTCTAGCTATACCATTTTCATTTCTAATTAATTCTTTATCTATTTTTGTATAATTTTTATCATTAGTTGAATAAGATACTTCATAGTTATTAACTGAATCATTCTTATCTAAATTCCATTTAAAATAAGCACCTTCGTTATACACTTTAGCTTCTAATAAATTAAAAGTTGATTCATCAACTGATGATGTTATATTTGTAGAAGTACTAGTTTCAGTTGGAACATTTCCAGTTTCAGTTTTTGATGGTGTTGATTTGTTACAAGCAGTTAATGCTAGTCCAAAAGCGCCAATCATTAAAATCGTGTTTAAACATTTCTTTTTCATATTTTTCCCTCGTTTATGATATTACAATTGCGTAAATTTCTAGACTAGAACTAGCTGAAGAAATTGAATAATTTCCTGCCTCAACATTAGTAAATGTATAGCTTACAATATTTGAAGTACCAGTACCTGTTGTAGTTGTTACAGCATCAGTAGAAGTGCCACCCTCAGCAGATAGTCTAACTTTTCTACCAGATGAGCCGGCATAATAAACTGTTACATTTGATGTACTATTTAATGTAAATTGAATTGATAATTCTGCATATGAACCACCACCACCAAATGATACGTATTTAGTAATCTCTGTACCATCTATTGTAGTAGAACAAGTTTTTATTTCAGATGTTTTACCACTCTTTGGAGTTATTGTTAAATCACCAACAGTTGTTGCTGTTGAAATAGAACCTGTACTAAAATTATTGAATGTATATACAGTTTCATTAGATTCTTCCCATTTAGCATATAATTTAGTATCTTCAGTTATTGTATCAGTTGAAATATTAAATGGAGTTGAGAAGGTTGCATCTTTATACCAACCAACTAGTTTATATCCAGATTTTGTTGTTGAAACAGCACTTATTTTGTTTCCACTAATTACTGTTTGAGAATTAATAGCTGTACCACCATTAGTTTCAAATGTTACTGTAAATCTTTCAACTGGTGTATCACTACCACTTTCTCCTTCAATATTAAAATTAGGACATAATCCAGCACCTGAAATAGTAGGGATAAGTGTTGGTAATTCAGATGCTTCATTCATAACCATAACATTTGATTTTTGATTTTTTGAATCATAGTAGAAATAATCTGTGTTAGTATCAAAATTGTTATATGTTCCTCCATTACAGTTACCATTTAATTCTTGAGTTCTACTTGTTACAACTGTAGCGGCAGAAGAACCACAATTTACTAATATATCATTGAATGATTTAATTACAGTTCCTGTATAAGTATCTGTTACAGTTACTTTTTGAGGATTTGAACAATTTTCAAAATAATTGTATTCACTTAATACGAACGCATTAGCTCTAATATCTTGGCATGTTGAGCAATTGTAATAATAATTGTTATAGAAGTGCATATTTGCTTGTCTACCAAGTGGTAATCTTGAAGAACATTGATTGTAATAATTGTGGTGTAGTGTTACATTCCATTGTTGGTTTTTGTCATCTCCACCAATTAAATTAGTTTTATGAGTATGATTATATCTACAATAAGAAATGGTTAGATTAGATGCCTTTTTAAAATCTGTTGCACCATCGCCATCTCCTTTATCTTTTTCATCTGAAAAATCCCAGTTGTTAACACCGATATCAAATGTATTATTATGTAACCAGAAATTAGAACCACCCTCAATACCTACTGCATCTTCAGTATAATTATGGAATCTTAAATTCTTAATCTCTATTGATTTACAGCTTTTTATATTAAATCCCCATTGGAATAATCCAGCATTAGTTCCTATGCCTTCAATTGTAATATTTTCTTTACTGCTAATATTACACATATTCCATGCTGTATCAAATGCATCTGTATATACAGACTTATTATGAGAATTTCCACCATATGATACAGATGATGATAATCCATTTAATTCAGTGATTCCATTAGCTATATCATTGCTGTATGAATTCCAATTATTAGCAATGATAGTTTCAGCACTAAATCCTGAATAATTTCCACCAAGAGAAGCAGCTTGTTCATCAATTAAATCCTGAGTTAATCTAGCGCTTGTATAAGTATAAGTATTAAATTGACATGTTTGGATATCGTCTAAAATTCTAATATCTAGTGGATAAGATTTATTAGCATTTTTAATAATATTAACTAATCCTGTATAAGTATTACCACCAAATGTTGCAGTTACTGTATTTTTATTTTCATTTGAAACATAAACGACTACTGCATTATCCTTTAATGTACCATCATTGTTGTATGCTCCAATGCTACTAATACCAGAATGAGCATAACCTGATCTATCCTCTTGTGTAACCTTAACAGTTAAATCCTTAGTTTCAGCATTTGCGACAATTCGTAATGTGTAATTACCTGCTTCAAGTCCCGCAATATCAGCTCTAACATAGCTGTTATATAAACGAACTAAATTATCATTAACCTTAACAAAATCATTATCGTTAGGTCCTAAATAATAAACATCATAATCAGTAGCTTCATTTAAGCTTTGAATTCTATCAAATTCTATAAATGCGCCTTCAGCAAATCCTTTATATGAAGTAACATTGATATTTGAAGGTGTAGAAGAAGATGATTCATATTTAGCATAAATAGTAGTTTTCTTAGTAATTACTGTATTGAAATCATAAACTGTACTATAAGTTGTATCTGTATAGAAGCCTTTAAATGTATAACCAGATTTAGCTGGTAATGTAGGCTCTTTTGCTTTTGATTTTGCATTTACCTTAGTTGAATATATCTGAGAATTAGAAATTGAATCGATTATTATAAAATCATATTGTATGATTGTTTGATTCCATTTTGCAGTTAATACAATATCCTCTTTTATTTCAGTATTAAAATTAAATGCTGCATTATTATAATACCAACAATCAAATGTATAATTATATTCCCCATCAGATTCTTTAACAGGATCTGCAATAGCTGATACTTTTTCTCCATCTTTAACAGTTTTAGTATCAATTAATACATTATCTGAATAGAATGAAACTGTATGTTCTTCAATTGGTGTTGTAGAAGTAGTTGTTTCAGTACTACCAGTAGTAGTTGTAGGCTTAGTACCAGTAGTAGTACTAGGCGTTATACCTGTAGTAGTTGGAATATTTTCGCTAGTGCTCACTGGAGTATTTGATGTTGTACCTGGAGTATTATCACTTGTTGATGAGCCAGGAACTTCAGTTGTTTTTCCTGGTGTAACATCATTTTTTGTAGTAGTGTTAGAAACTGATGTACATGACGCTAACGAAAATGTCATTAATCCTAACAAAATTGTTGATAATAGTTTTCTTTTCATATTTCTTACCTCATTTTCAACCTGGCGTTAGAAATATTATAAATCATACATTTGGACCTTGTAAAGTAATAATTTGTTATTGACATAAAATGTGTTAAAATATATATAAAGATATATTTTTTTCAAAAGCTGGTGATAAAAATGTTTGAAAAATTAAAACGAACAAAAGTATTTAGAGACCCTCTATATGGATACATTCAGGTTGATTATAAAATAATAAGCGACCTAATTGATTCTAGAGAGGTTCAAAGATTAAGAAGAATAAGACAATTATCGGGTGTATCTATGGTTTTCCAAACTGCAGAGCATACTAGATTCACTCATTCCTTAGGTGCTTATCAAATGGCAAACCTAGTCTTACAAAATGTAGAAGGAATTGAAGTTTTAGATGAATATAAGCAGGTAGTATTTTTGTGTGCCGCTTTATTACATGATGTAGGACATGGTCCTTATTCACATGCTTTTGAAAGTGTTATGCAATTATCTCATGAGGATATGACAGTAAAAATTATCTTATCACCAACAACTGAAATAAATAAAATATTAACAAGCGTAAGTGATACGCTAGCTACAGATATTGCATCTGTAATATCACATGATAATAGATTCCCACTAATTGAAGCATTAGTATCTAGTCAATTAGATGTTGATAGAATGGATTATTTATCTCGTGATGCCTACTTTACAGGTGCTGCCTATGGTCATATCGATTATTATAGAATCTTAAGAAGTATGAAGATTGTTAATAATAAGGTATGTGTTAGAGCATCAGGTGTTCACTCAATTGAATCATACCTAATGTCTAGATATCATATGTATTTTCAGGTTTATTACCATCCGGTTGCTAGAAGCTATGAGGCAATACTTGAAAAGCTTTATAAGCGTGTAAGTGATTTAGTTTCTGCAGGAAAGAAAATAGATGCACCAATTGAAACATTCTTAAAGGTTATTAATAACAATAGTGATGTAGAAGCATACATCGATTTAGATGATGCATATGTAAATGGCTTTATTAAGCAATTTACTAAATCATCAGATGAAATATTAAAGAAATTAGCATTATGCTTTGAAAATAGAAGATTATACAGATATATTGATTTAGCTGATGATTATGATACAGAAGAAATCGATTCTATTATCGATAGATATTCAGCTGAAGAAAAAAATTATTATTACTACGAATCAACTGTTGAGGGAGTAGTATATTCAGTTCATAGAAAATCAAGTATTAATGATATAAAGGTATTATTGCCAAATGGAAAAATTAAATCACTTGAGCAATATTCACCAATTGTAAAAAGCTTAGCAATATCAAGTGCTAAGAAAGTAGATAGAATTTATTTCTTAGAGGATTAAAATGGATAGTATTATTGTAGTTGAAGGATTACATGATGAAATAAATATAAAATCAGTTTATCCTAACGCTAAATGTGTAATAACAAACGGTAGTGAAATAAGTGCCGATACAATCAAATTACTAAAGGAATTAGCAAAGAAATACGACATTATCGTATTCACTGATCCTGATTCACCAGGTGAAAGAATTAGAAGTATTATTTCCAATGAAATACCTAATGTAAGTCATGCATTTTTAAGAAATTATGATTGTAGAAGTAAAAACGGAAGAAAAGTCGGAATTGAGCACGCATCAAAAGAGGCTATTATAGCCGCTTTAGATTCAGTATATAGATATACAGAAGAGCCAGATACTATAACAAATAACGAATTATATGAATTAGGACTTAATGGACAATCAGATTCGAGAATAAAAAGAGATAAGATATCTGATTATTTAAATATTGGAAAGCCAAACGCAAAAACATTTTTAAAGAGATTAAACCTTTTAAGATTAACTAAAAAGGATTTAGAGGAATTATTATGCAAAATAAAATAGGTACAAAAGCTTTTGTCGATAAAGCTTTAAATGAAAATAAATTATATGCAAAAAAGAAATTTGGTCAAAATTTCTTAACTGATCAAAACATATTATCAAATATAGTTTCAGCATCTGAATGCAATAAGGATTCATTAGTTATTGAGATTGGACCAGGTTTAGGTGCCTTAACTGAGCTTTTGTGTGAATCAGCTGGTTTTGTTTTAGCATATGAAATTGATAAGGATTTAATTCCAGTATTAAATAAAAACCTAAATCAATTTGATAATTACGAAATAATCAATAAGGATATCTTAGAAGTAGATATTAATTCTGATATAGAAAAATATAAAAAGGATTATAAAAACATCATATTAGTTGCAAACCTACCATATTACATAACTACTCCAATTATTTTAGGATTATTATCAAAAACTAATTTAATTAAAAGATATATAATGATGATGCAGGTTGAGGTTGCAGATAGAATTTGTGGAAAACCAAAAACTAAGGATTATAATGCATTATCAATCGCGATCGGTTATAGAGCACTAGCATCTAAATGCTTCAATGTATCAAGAAAGGTATTTATACCAGAGCCAAATGTAGATAGTGCAGTAATTAAACTAGATTTATATGATAACCCACCATATAAAGCAAAGGATGAGGAACTATTCTTTACTTTAATTAGAGAAGCATTTAGTCAAAGAAGAAAAACATTAATCAATAATTTATCAAATAATTATGCAAAGGAGCTGATACTAAAAATGTTAGATGAATTCAATATTAAATCTAATGTAAGATCTGAGGAGCTTACAATAGCTAACTTTGTCGATTTTAGCAATTTTATATCAGATAATAGATAATTATGGTTATAGAAAAAGCATATGCTAAGATCAATTTAGCATTAGAGGTTATGGATATAAAAGATGGTTATCATATGGTTAATAATCTTATGGTACCTATCGATTTATATGATGAATTATCATTTGAGCATGATAATGATATTACATTAGTTAATAATGAATACGAAGATAATATTATATTAAAGGCTGCAAGATTAATTATTAATAAATTTAATATTAAGTCTGGAGTAAAAATAACAATTAATAAGAAAATACCTAGTGAAGCTGGACTTGGTGGTGGTTCATCAGATGCAGCAGCAACTCTAAGGGGTCTTAACAAATTGTTTAAATTAGATTTAGATAATAAAACACTTTTAGATTTGGCTGCTAGCTTAGGCTCTGACGTGCCATTCTTTATACAATCAAAATTAGCACTATGCACAAATCGAGGTGAAGTAGTTAATATTATTGATAAATTATATAAACCTATTAATATATTATTATTAAAGCCAAAGACAGGCTGTAAAACAAAAGAAGTTTATGGGAATTATCATTATGAAGGTATTTCAAAATCTGATTTGATTGATAATGTTATCAATGATTTAGAAAATAATGATATCGATTCAATTCAAAAGCATATTTTTAATGATTTATTAAATCCTGCCCTAAAAACAAATGCTGAATTAAAAGAAATATATGATGATTTAAAACAAAAAACGAATATATATTTAAGTGGAAGTGGATCAACCATATTTATAATTGAACCAACACTTAAAACAAAACAATATATAAACGACAAATATCAAGATTTGTATCAGTTTAAGACAAAAATTATATAAAAAGTAAGAAATATTACTAAAAATTTTGAAACTAACAAAAAATGTGGAAAATATTTCACAAAAATCGAGCAACGCTCTTTCAACTTATTGACACATAAATAATTTAATAATATAATAAATCGAAAAAACGTTTACATAGGAGGAACGGACTATGAAAGGAATGAAAAAATTAAGTGTTATTGCGCTTGGATTAACTTTCGCACTTTCACTAGCTTCTTGTACTAAAGACAAGAAACCAAATGTGACTACGACAGGAACTCCAAAGCCAACAGAGACAACACCAGTGGTACCATCAACAAGTGCCCCAACTCCATCTACTAAGGATTATATTGAATTCGAAGAAATGGAAGCTGAAATTGGTGATTTAAGTGAACTTGAACAACCAGCTAACTACCCTGGAATTTATGTTAATGAGCAAAATAAACTTCAATATAAATTAGCAGAAATTCAAGTTAGAACAGCAGAAGCAAGAACAAAATTCTACTTAGGTGAGGAATTTAATGCTGATGGTCTATTAGTATTAGCAAGGTTCAATAAAATAAATGAAGATGGTAGCTATGCTAAAGATGAGAATGGAAAGAGTATTACAATTTTAGCAAGTGTTAAAACATATTTTGTTGATTCATCTGAGGTTGATACAAGTATTATGGGTAACTATAAAGTTTATGTCAACTATAGATATGGTGAGGATGTTAAGACTGCTAACTATACAATTAATGTTAAGTCATCTGAATTTGAAACAACAGCTAATCTAGAATATGTAGCTGGTATTAAGGCTAATATAGTATCTGCAGCTGATAAGAAATTATCACCAGATGGAAGAATCTATACTAAGTATTGTAGAAAAGATGGTAAGAATGCATTTACATTAACACCAGCTGAATTAAACCTAGAAGTAGTAAAGAATAAGGTTAATAGTGTTGCATCTGCATACAGCCAAACAGTTACAAAGCTTGATTCATCTAAATTTATAAACGATACAACAGCAAAGAAGATTACTAATGCTGACGGAACATTAGAAATCGACTATTCAGCTGTTGATACAGGTAAGGTTGGATCATATTTAGTTAGAGTTTCATATGACGAGGGCGACATTGTAATCAATGGTAAAACTAGATCTAATTTAGTACAAGGCTTTATCGTAGTTGATGTTATTGCTCCAATTATTGAAATGACATTAGAGGATGAATCATTTGATGTTAGTGCATCAATTGATATTCTTGATTTAAGTGATTACAGTATGTTAGTTAAACGTCAATACGATGGTGGAACTAAGTTACAATCAGTCGCAATTACATCTGATAAGTTTGCAATCAAGGGTGTAACAGGTTATGTTCAAGGTGAACAACAGGCTGTAATTGAATCTAGAGAAGCATCTGAAGATGGAACATTCTTAAGTGTAAAAGTAACAGTTAAGATTAAAGCTTCTACAACTTATAATATTAATGTTATTACAGAATTAAATAATGGCGTAGGTACAACAGAGGTAGTCAGTGGCAAGACATGGTGCTATGACTATAAGGTTAATGATGTATTAACATTAAATAAGTGTGATATTACTAATATTGCTGACAAGTCAAGAACATGTGAAGAAGATGGTCTAGAAGGATTCATTGGATTTGCTAAGATTGATAAGATTGGTGGTAATTCGTATGCTGAATTTAATATTACAAGCGATGATACTACATTAATTCTATATGTTGGTTCAAATGGTGATGATGAAAGACCATTTGCAGTATATAATGAGGCTGAAGAAGCTATATATGAAGACGTTGCAGTTAATAAGCAAATACCACAAAGAGTTGTACTAGTATTATCTAAGGGTAAATACAAGTTAAGTGCAGTTGGTACAACTATTACATTCCATGGCTATGTTATAGCAACAAAGAAGTAGGAGGCAGATAGATATGAAGAAAAGTAAATTATTCAAAACATTAGCGTTTGCCTCAGTTTCAGCATTAGCATTAGCTAGCTGCATGGATGCAAAAGAAGTAAAAGAAGATAGAAAGCTTTTAATGGCTGATGCATTAGAATCATTACAACAAGATAAAATTCCATATATCTCAATTGATTTAGTTTCAGAAGGAAATCAAAATATTTATGTATCTCCAACAGGAACTAAAAATGGTGATGGTACAGAAGAAAATCCATATGATTTTGTAACTGCAACAACTAAAGTTGGAAATAAAATAGGCGCAAACATCATATTAAAGGGTGGTACTTATAAATTTAATGAAAGAATTCCAGTAGGTAAAAAAGATAATTTAGCAACTGCATCACAAGTTGAATTTAATGGTGCTCCTGGTAAATTCGTAACTGTACAACCAGAAAAGGTTGATGGTGAATTCCAAAGAGTTATATTTGATTTCTCTGAAATGTTATTTGATGATTCTAACAGAGGTGTTCAAGTATATGGTAATTATTGGTATTTCTACGGAATAGAAGTAACAGGTGCTGGTGATAACGGTATGTATATTGCTGGTAGCCACAATATTGTAGATCGTTGCTTATTCTACAATAACCGTGATACTGGTCTTCAAATTGGTCGTGGTGGTTCATCTCAAGCAACATTAGATGAATGGCCAGGATATAACCTAGTTAGAAACTGTACATCATTCGCAAATTATGATGATGTTACATTAGGTGAAAATGCCGATGGTTTCGCTGCAAAGCTTACTGTTGGTCATATGAATGTTTTCGATGGCTGTATAGCATTTAGAAATTCAGACGATGGTTGGGATTTATATGCTAAGCAAGATTCAGGAAACATTGGTACAGTTCTTCTTTATAACTGTGTATCATTCGAAAATGGTTTCTTACCATTCCAAGCTCAACCAGCATTTGCAACAGATACAGTAAACGAAGGTAGAGCATACGATACGCAAAATGGTGATGGTATCGGATTTAAGCTAGGTGGTTCTACAATGACAGGTGATGTTATTATGGAAAACTGCTTAGCATTCAATAATAAGTATCATGGTGTAAGTGATAACTCAAACCCTGGTTTCTTATCATTAAAGAACGTTACTACATTCAATAACTGTATTGGATTAAATCTAAATGGTGAAGTAACTGATACAAGAGGTATTAGTTATGCAACAAATAAATCAAACAACATAGACTTAGCAAGAACAATTGGTTCTTATAATGATTTCTATGGTATCGTATCTTATATTAATAACCAAGATGCATATGTTGCCGAAGGCGACAATATGTATAACGCTGATATGTTCAGAGGAAGTACAGCATATAGTATTTTCCAAACTGGATATGATTCAACTGAAAAATATGTAGCATTCACTGATGTAGTAGATGGTTCAAGCTATCATACAGATTCTATCGATATTCCATTCAACGGTGGTGTTGAATACACTGGTTTATCAGATGCTTCATTCGCTGATCTTGAATCAATCAATGCAACTTGTAGTTCAAGAGAAACATTATCATCATTATTACATTATGATACAGATTTTAGAAACCCAGATGGTTCAGTTAACATGGGTAATAAGCTTAAAATCGTTGATGAAAAGCTATTAACATTTGCTAATGGTGAAGCAATTGGTGCTAACCTATCAAAGACAAATATTAATGAATATAATCACCCAGAATTCTTCTCATTTGAAACAGCTAATCCAAACATGACTGGTGATATGGAAAGAGTATTATCAGCATATATGGCTTTAAAACCTATAACTAATGTTGATTGTACATTCCAAGATTTCGATATCACAAACCTAATGAATGGTTGTGAAATCAAATGGGAATCTTCAAATACTGATGTTATTCAAATATTAACTGATGAAACAGTTTCTAAATCAATGTCAGTAGAAGCAAGAGCACACGTAATGGTTCCTCAAGAAATAACAACAGTTAAATTAACAGCAACTATTAAGTATGCAACAGCAACTATTAAGAAAGAATTTGATATTAAAGTTTATCCAAGAGATCAATATCTTGGTGAACTAGAATCAACAGGTTCTGATGTTTTAAGAGTATCTATTTATAGTACATATTATGCACCTAGAATTTATGCAGTAGATGCATCTTCAATCAATAGAAATGAAATTGATCCAAGATTATATGATTTAACATATAAGTATGAATATGCATCAGATGGTAATTCAAAATTCTTCGAGGTAGATGATGTTTATACATCTGTTCCTGGTGTTTATAGAATTACAGCAACTGCAGTTTCAAAAGTAGATAGTAAGCAAGTATCTAAATATACATTCTTCGTATATGTAGTTGACCCTGATTGCTCAATTGACTTCATTGGTCAAGAAAGCCAAGTTGTATTAAGTGCAAACGGATTTGCAGTAACTGGTCAATTATCTAATATTGAAGGTTATGTTAAAGCATTAGTATCTACAACTGATTTAGGTACTTTAACACCTGAACAAATTGTTAATAATAAAGATGTTCAAACTTATAGAATTACTGATGATAAGGTTGTAGCACAATTTACTGCTGATAACTCAGTAACAACTGATGTAGCATATTATATTTACTACACTGTAGTTAACGACAATATGAGTAATTTAACTACAACTACAGCTTACAAGAATGTTGTTAAGACAAAAGCTATCAATACTAAGGCTGAATTTACTTCATTAGCTAGAAAGGGTACACCTGATGGCACAGATTATTCATCTACATTAACAATCTTCTATTTAACAACTGATTTAGATTATGAAAATACATGGGATACTACAACAACTACTGCAGCATTCAATGGCTTATTCAATGGTAATAACCATACAATCTCTAACATAGTTGTTAATAGTAAGCCAGCTACAGCACACTATGTAAATGTATTCTATAAGGTAGCTAATGGTTCAATTATGAACGTAACATTTGATAATGTTCATTTCGCTTGCCAAGATTCTAATAACGGTAAGAGAATGGGTATCATCGGTTCAATGAACGGTGGTTACATTGAAAATGTTAAGATTACTAATTCATCATTTGTTGGTTATGAATCAGTTGGTGGTTTAGTTGGTCAAGTAACTGGTGGAGATAACTTCTTCAATAGATGTCAATTAATTAATCCAATTGAATTCTTCGAGCCTGTAACAGGTAATTTTGAAGAAAATGTTCAATACTATAGATATGTATATCAATCAGTAGATAATACATACAACTATGTAGCAGTAGATTTAGAAAAGGATGATCATTTCCATGTCGGTGATGCAATACCTACTGGTGAAAAAGATACTGATAAGGTATATATCTTACCTAATAAATATACAATTACTTCAAAGAATAAATATCAAGCTGGTTTAGTAGGTAATGCTCAAATCGCTGATAGTTCAACATATTTAAATATCACAATGACTAACTGTTATGTTAAAGCAACAATTGGTGATGGTACTGATACAGGTGGTAACACAGGTGGTATCTTAGGTCGTTGTAAGAATGATTCTAATAAGTATACAGTTAACTTAAATAGAAACTTCTATGAAGGTTACATTATCTCTAAGGGTCTATATGGAGCTGGTATCCTAGGTGACCTTGATAATGGTTTAGGTTACATAAATGTTGATCATAACTTCGCATTTGTAATCTTCGTATACAAAGGACAATATCTAGATCCTGAATTCAACTTCAACCGTGCTTATGCAGCAGGTGGAGCAGAAGCATTAGCAGATGTTCAAAAGTTCGCACATAAGAACCTTAACCCAATTATTGGTCGTGCAACTTCATCTGATGCTAAATTATATAATTGTCCAAATAACTTCGGTAACTGGGCTGAAAACTATTCTAAGTTATCAATCTCATTATCTGCAGTATTCGGAATGCAAAGTGTTGATGAAGAAACTGGTGAAATTGAACACTACAGATTAACTAGCCAAACATTCAGTTATTACCTAGATTTCGATATTAAGAATATCTGGTTATACGATGATGCAACTCAAAGAGTCACATTGAGATAATTACTATCAAAAAACCGTAAAGGAACGAAAAATCCTCTACGGTTTTTCTTTTTATTAATATTTGTAAGATTTCTTACGCCTTGATATGTAAGATATATTTCTTTTAAAAAATCTTTCATTTTTAAGGACCAAAAATATTGTAAAAGCGTTTTCTTTATGCTATGATAATGGCAGTTATGTTTTTTTAAAATTATTATAAGGAAACAAGAAGGAGACAAAAAAACATGAAAAAGAAAAATTTATTTTTAGGAGTATTATTAGCTTCTGCTGTATTTAGTTTAGCATCTTGTAAACAAGATAAAAAACCAACAGAAACTGATAAGCCTACAACTCAAACTGGCGAGACTCCAAAGACTACAACTGGCGAGACTCCAAAACCAACAGAGACAGGTGAAAAGCCAACAGAAACAAGTGTAGCTCCTGTTGAAAAATTTACAGTTACATTTAATTCAAATGGAGGATCTGATGTTGCTGCAATAGCTGATATCGAAGCAGGCTCAAAGATTTCTGCTCCAACTGCTCCAACAAAAGAGTCAACAGAAGATTTTGATTATGAATTCTTAGGCTGGTATACTGATGAAGATTGTACTAATGAATTCGATTTCGAAACAGCAATTAATTCAAGCTTCACATTATATGCTGGTTGGAAAGAAATAGAAAGAGATAAAGTAATTATTGATAAGTCAAAAGTACAAGTATTCTATCAAATAGATGATGACATTGATTTTACTGGACTAGTTGTTAGTCTAAAAACTGAAGTAAGTACTGTTGAAGTAGACTCTGATAATTTAAAGATTACTACAAACTTTAATAGTTCAAAACTTGGTGAGTACACAGTTACTGTTAGTTTAAAATCTGATCCATCTTTATTTACAACATATAAAGTATTCGTATGTGAGGAAGATTATAGTGAGTATCAAGCTATTTCAACTGCAGCTGAACTTCTTGAATTCCGTTCACTATTAACTTCTTCAGGAAAATACTTATTAACAAATGATATTGATATGGAAGGTATATCTCTTCCTGCAACTAACGTTTCATTCAATGGTGAATTCAACGGTAATGGTTATACTATTAAGAATGCAGTTTATAAAGAAAATGCATCTAATAAGACTGGTTTATTAACTAAGTACTTAAATGATGGTGCAGTAGTTAAGAATGTAAAATTCCGTGACTGTATTGCTGAACTTCAAGGCGAAACTATGGGTATGGTTACAGGAGAAGCATTCGATAACGTATTAGTCACTCAAACTGAATTTAACAATTGTTATGTTAGAGCTAATAACTATGCAGGTTTAGTAGTAGGTAGATCTGAATCTAAGACATTAAATTTAACTATGTCTGAAATTACATGTAAGAATGGTACTATGTCTGAGGTTGTATCATATGGTGGTACATTAATCGGTGATATCGCTGCAGGAGAATCAGCAACAAATAGAGCAACAATTAACATTTTTGACTGTGATATCGACATGGAATTAAAAGGTTCTAATGGAAATGGTGGTTTCTTATCAGGACGTATTAGAAGTAATACAAATGTTAACATTAAGGATGTATTAATTAGAAATGCAGTTTTACCATCTCAAACAGGTTTAGTTTGTGGTGGTGGTAGCAATAATGCTAAGGATTCAACAGTAACAGTTGAAAACTTATATATTATGTCTACTAATGCAGTATTATTACAATCATGTGCTGTTAAGAATGCAACTAACCCAGTTACAACATTCGAAATTTCATATACAAATTCATATATTGCATCTTCTGTTACTTCAGTTACAGATAACACTACTTCATTCCTTGCTACACCTTTAACTTCAGTTGATAAAACTACAACTGATATTAATTGGTTAGATAAGACATTAGATTTAGGCTTCGGTGAAAATGGTGAATGGACTGCAGAAGAAAATGATCCTAATAAATATCGTCTAGTAGCAGGTTCTACTAATGTAAGAACTCCAGGTACTTCAATTGAAAAGATTAAACTTGTTTTAGCAAATACAAAAGTACGTTTTGAAAAAGGTACAGATTTCGCTAATACAGGATTAGCTGTTACAGCAGTATATTCTGATGGTGTTAACTTACCACTTGCTTATAATGCAGAAGTTGAAGGCTATACAATTGATATTTCAAAATATGATAAGACAAAACCAGGTAAGTATACAGTAACAGTTAAATCAACTGAAAATCCAGCATTATCTATTGACTACGAAGTAGAAGTAGTTGAACAAACTGGCATTGAAGCTTACACTGAATTTGCTAAGTTAACATATGTAACTGGTGAAAAGCTTGATCTTAAGAATTTAATTGTTTATAGTGTATGGACTGATGATATGAGAATTAAGCTTGTTAATTCAAAGGATAAAGTTCTTTATACTACAAACGAGTCTGAATTAGACATGAATACAGCTGGTGAAAAGGAATTAATTATTACTCAAGAAGGATTTGCTCCTGTTACTGTAATTATTTCTGTTGTTGGAACTCAACCAACAGTTGTTGATAATTATGTATATGTTAATGTTGATGCAGAAGCAAAAATTGATTACCAAGGTGCTAGAGTAGATGGTATCGAAACATTTACAACTTTAGCTGACGCTGTTTCTTATTTAGATTCAGCAAGCTTAGAAGCTACTGTAAATAAAGTAATTTATGTTGCTAATGGTATATATCATGAAAAAGTTACAATTCCTTCAACATTAAAGAATTTAAAGATTGTTGGTGAAGACCGTGATTTAACTGTTATCGAATATGATGCAGTAGAAGATACTGTTGATCCAATTTCTGGTAATAAGTATGTAATGGATTGTGCTACATTAAATGTAAATGCAGAAGGCTTCGGTCTTGAAAACATTACAATTGATAACTCATTTGATTACATTAACGATAACACTAAGTATGGTAACCCACAAGGCTTCGCTTTAACAATTAATGGTGATGGCGCAGTTCTTGATAATGTAAGACTATATGGTAACCAAGATACATTATTCTTTAGAAATGGTCGTACTTATATAAAAGACTCTATTATTATGGGTAATATCGACTTCATCTTTGGTGAAAATACTGGTATTGCATTCTTCGATCAATGTACAATCATAGCAGTAGGTAAATCACTTGAACCAGTTAAGAATAATGGTTATGTAACAGCAATGAAGGGTGATAAGGATAAATATCCAACTTATGGTTATGTATTTAGTAAATGTGAATTTACAGATGATGGTAATGTATTAGATGGTGCTATGTCATTAGGTAGACCTTGGGGTCCTGGTGCAAGCGTTGCTTACATCGAATGTAATTTCTCTGCTGCTTATTCTACACTTGCATATGACGGATCAGCTAAGTCTCGTTGGTTCGATATGAGTGGTAATAAGCCAGGTGATGCACACTTTGTTGAATATGGTTCAACTGGTGATGGTGCTATTACTGAAGCAGTAGCAGGTGGATCTGTATTAACTAAGGATCAAGCAGATGCTTATACAGCTGAAAATACATTTGCAGCTTCTAATGGTGGTGTAACTTGGGCTAGCGGTGCATTTGATTACCAAACTGCATATGCTGTATTAGTAGCAGCTAAGACAAAAGCTTCAGTTGCAACTATTGAAGTTGTAAATACAGAAATTCAAATTTATGAACAAGGAACATGTGATTTAAATGCATATGTTACTCCATGGAATGCAGAAATTAAGGAAATAACTGCAGAAATTGATAACCCAGAAGCAATTTCTTATGCTGATGGTGTTATTACAGGTCTTAAGGCTGGTGCAACTGCTAAGTTAACATTGAAGTGTGGTTCTTTAACTAAAGAAATCAATGTTACAGTTGTTGAAGGTACATTCTATCAAGTTGCATTCGTTACTGAAGGTTCTGCAGTAGAAACTCAAACAGTTCTTGAAGGTGAAACTATTGAAGATGTTACTACAACATTAGCAGGAACTAGATTTGCAGGTTGGTATACTGACGAAGATTATACTACAGCATTTGATGTTACAGAACCAGTAATGGGCGCTTTAACATTATATGCTAAATTTGATAAGCTATTAACATATTCATACGATAACGCAGGAGACGGTGTTCTTGATTCAAGCTCTACAAATACAGCTCAATATCATACTGAAGTAGGTGGAGATAATAACGTCAAAGAAGGAATGGATTATGTATCAGTACCTATCATCAATGCAAGCGGATATATTCAATTTGATATTGTAGGTTACACAAAGAAAGTTAAAGTTGAATTAGTTGGTTCTACTTCAGGAACAAGTAATGCAGTTAACTCACAAGTATCTGCATATGCAGCTGATGGTACTAAGTTAGATACTCAAACATTTGAATTATGTAAAGGTAAGATTACTACAGCAAATACTATTGAGGTGTCTGCTGAATCTAATATCGCATATATTAGAATTGAAAATACTTATACTAAGGCAATTGCTATTATTAAAGCAGATGTAACTTATGAAAGAAATGTAACAGCAAGCAAGAGCTATTCAATTACATTTGGTGCAGATGGAAATTATGCTGATTTCCTTGACTCTTCAGTAACAGTTACTGATCATGCTTCTGAACCTACATCTCAAGTTAATGGTACAATTGAACTTAATGTTAAAGCTGGTGGTACTGTAGTTGTTACAGGTTATCCAACATATTATGCATATTCAATTCAAGTTGGTGATGCAGAGGCAGTTGCTGCAACTCAAGAATGTACTTGGGTTACAGTTACTGAAGATACAGTAGTAAAAGTAGCTTCAACTAATTACTTATATACAATCGAAGTAATTTATCCAATTAATAAAGATGCTGAATTCTCATATGCAGCCAATACATTAAATACTAATAATGGTTTAGCATTCTCATATGTTATTAAGAAAACAGTTAATGACAATGGTGACTCTTATCAATTTAAGGGTGACAGATATAATGCTGCCGTATTATCAGTAGCTGATGATTGTACAGTAACAATTATTGGTCATAGTGCAGGCTATGGTTTAATGGATATTTATGTAAATGGCGTACTTCAAGAAATTGAAATTTCAAGTTCAGGAACTTATGTAATTAACGCAAAGGCAAATGATGTTATAGTTGCTACAGCTAAGATTGGTTCTTTAAGCAATTCATACATTAAAGGCATTACTGTTGATTACGAATAATAATTGGAGAGATTAATTAATATACGCGAATAAATTTTTCGGCAAGTCCCTATTTCGATAGGGGCTTGTTTATTTTTATTTAGATTTTCATTGTTTCACATTATTTACGATTATTTCAAACTTGATTGACATAACATTTTTAATGTATAATAAACAAGTCAGGTGGATTAATATGGAAAAGAAAATAGCGTTATTTTTAAAAAACAATAATATTAATATAAATAAGCCTATTATAGTTGCTGTATCAGGTGGTGCTGATTCAGTTTCTTTAGTTCATATTTTATATAACCTAAAATACGATGTTATTTTAGCCCATGTAAACCACCATATGAGAGAACAATCTGAAATAGAAGAACAAGCAATGCGTGCTTTAGGTAAGAAATTAAATATTCCAGTAGAAATATTAGAATATCATTATAAAGGAAATGATAACTTCCATAATGACTCACATAATGCAAGATACAATTTCTTCAGATCATTATGTGCTAAATATAATACAAATATAATTGCTACAGCACATCATTTAGATGATCAAGCTGAAACAATATTAATAAAGCTAATGGAAGGATCAAACCTTTATGGCTATGGTGGAATATCAATTTGTAACGATGATGGCAATTATAAAATAATAAGACCATTATTATGCGTATCTAAACAAGATTTATATGATTATTGTATTAAAAATAATTATAAATATTTTGAGGATTCATCTAATCATGAGGATCATTATTTAAGAAATAGATTAAGACATCACGTAATACCGCTTTTAAAGGAAGAATGTGAGGATTTTTATACTAAGGTGCTAGAATATTCAATCCAAGTAAAAGAAGCCTTTAATTTCATAAGAAATCAATCTAAATCATTTTTAAATAAAAACGATAATAAAATAGATTTAATTGAATTTAATACATTAGATATAGCACTTAAAAAGGATATTATCTCACTTTTATTAGAAAGATATAATATAAGAAAAAATAATGATATTGTAAATGATATATGTAATCTTTTATCAACTAATAATGGAACAAAGTATTTGATATTATCTGATAATAAAAAATTAATTAGAAGCTATGATAAAGCATATATAGAAGAGAATTCTAAACAAGAATTAAATGAAATAGAGTTAGATATTAATAAAGAAGTAATATATGATAATAAATATAAATTCTATTTGACAAAAAATATTCCTACTAATAATGCAAAATACCTTAAATTATGCTATAATAATCTAGTATTTCCACTCCATATTAGACCAAGAAAAAATGGAGATGAAATAGAGTCTATTTCAGGAACAAAAAAGATCAGTAGAGTTTTTATTGATTTGAAGGTTTCAAAGGACATAAGAGATTATATTCCAATCATTACTGATAATAATGATAATATATTATGGGTATATGATTATATAAAATCAAAATCTGTATTTTCTCAAAAGGAAGCATTTGATATTTATTTAGTATGTGAGGAGCTTTAATTATGGCAATAACTGATGATATTTTAAGAGTGTGTATTTCAGAAGAAGAAATTAAAGAATACGTAGATAGAATTGCAAACCAGATAAATAAAGAATACAAAAATTTTGATCCTTTATTTATAGGCGTATTAAAGGGTGCAGTTCCTTTTATGACTGATTTAATGAAAAAAATAAATATTAACTGTACACTAGATTATATTAAGGTAAGCTCATATGATGGAGTTTCCTCAACTGGAAATGTCATATTAAAAAGTGAAATGCCTAATATATGTGATAGAAATGTAATTATTGTTGAGGATATACTAGATACAGGTAAAACATTATTAAAATTAAAAAGTATGTTACTTGCTGGTGGAGCAAAAAGCGTAAAGATTTGTGTTCTACTTGATAAGCCTGAAGGAAGACAGGTAGATATAAGTGCTGATTATGTTGGCGGTATGGTACCAAACGAATTTGTTGTTGGTTATGGCCTAGATTATAATGAGCGTTATAGAAATCTACCATATATTGGAGTATTAAAAGAAGAAGTATATAAGAAGTAAGGGAGGACTTATTTATGCAGGATGATAAGAAAACACCTAAAAGACCCAAGTTTGATTTTTTATTCATAATATTTATTGGTATTGCTATACTTGGTATATGGTTATTAATAAATAATCTAACTACTAAAAAATATAAGACTATAGATGAGAATACATTCCAAACATTAATATCTACAGGTGATATCGATGAAACAACTGAATTAAAGGCATCTATCGTTTCAGATAATTATGGTGAATTATTCACTATTTCTGGTTCTTATACAAGTGGTACACAAAAGGTACCATTTAAGGTTGTAATATTAAGCGAAAAAATGCAAAATTATATTGATCAAGGATTAAATATTACAATTGTTCCATTAAAATCAAATGTATGGATGTCAGTATTAATTTCATTAGTACCATCATTGATAATGTTTGTCTTATTGTTATTAATAATGAGAAGCATTATGAAATCCCAGGGTGGTAATGGTGGCGCATTTGATTTCGCAAAATCAACAGCTAAATTAAACCGTAGTAAAACTGTAACATTTAATGATGTTGCAGGATGTGATGAGGAAAAGGAAGAATTAGTTGAAATAATTGACTTCTTAAAGAATCCTCGTAAATATAACGAAATTGGAGCAAGAATTCCAAAGGGCGTAATTTTATTTGGTCCTCCAGGAACAGGTAAAACATTATTAGCAAGGGCAGTAGCTGGAGAAGCAGGAGTTCCATTCTTCTCAATTTCAGGATCTGATTTCGTTGAAATGTTCGTTGGTGTTGGTGCATCTCGTGTTCGTGATATGTTCAAGACTGCAAAAGAGAATTCACCTTGTATCGTATTTATTGATGAAATTGATGCCGTTGGTAGACAACGTGGTGCTGGTATGGGTGGAGGACACGATGAGCGTGAACAAACACTTAACCAATTATTAGTTGAAATGGATGGCTTCACTGGTAATACTGGTATCATTATTATGGCTGCGACAAACCGTCCAGACGTACTTGACCCAGCATTATTAAGACCAGGTCGTTTTGACCGTCAAATAACAATCTCTAACCCAGATGTTTTAGGTAGAGAGGCAATCTTAAAGGTTCATGCTAGAAATAAGCATTTAGATCCACAAGTTAAATTAAATGAAATAGCTCAAAGAACACCAGGATTCAGTGGTGCTGATATTGAGAACCTATTAAATGAGGCAGCCCTACTTGCCGCAAGAGAAAACCGTAAGGTTATTTCTACAGCTGATATTGATGAGGCAATTGACCGTGTTATGATGGGACCTGCTAAAAAATCTAAGAAATATACTGAAAAGGAAAGAACTCTTGTTGCCTTCCATGAGGCAGGACATGCCGTTATTGGTTTAAGATTAGAGGATGCTTCAGTAGTTCAAAAGATTACAATCGTTCCACGTGGTCAAGCAGGTGGCTATAACCTAATGATGCCAAAGGAAGAAACATATTTTAGAACTAAAGAACAATTATTAGAAACTATCACAGGATTCTTAGGTGGACGTGTGGCAGAAGAAATAACATTCTCTGATATTTCAACAGGAGCTTCAAATGACTTCGAAAACGCAACTAAGATCGCAAGAGCTATGGTTACTGAATATGGTATGTCTAATTTAGGTCCTATTCAATATGAACAACCTAATGGTAGTATTTTCCTAGGTAGAGATTACCTAAAGGATAAGAACTTCTCTGATCAGGTTGCACTTGAAATTGATAAGGAAGTTAGAAATATAATTGAAGGCTGCTATGAAAAGGCTAAATCTGTTCTTATTGAAAATAGAGAGCTTTTAAAGAATATCGCAAATTATCTATTATTAGTTGAAACATTAACTAAATCTGATATTGATGAAATTAATCAAACAGGTAAATTAAAATGGGTTGATGATAAATTCAACAATGAAGAAGAAAATACTGAAGCTGCAACTGAAGTAAAAGAAGCTAAGTCTGAAACAACAGAAGCTGCTGAAGTAAAAGAAGAAGCTTCAACAGAGGCTACAACTGAAGCACCTAAAGCTACAGATTCTACAGAACCAAAAGAGGAAGAAAAGCCTGAGGTTAAAGAACCTGAACAAAAAGAAGAAGAGACAAAATAATGAGACTTGATAAATATTTAAAGGTATCAAGATTAATAAAAAGAAGAACATTAGCTAAGGATGTAGCTAATGCTTCTAGAGTTTTAGTTAATGATATCCCAGCTAAGCCTTCAAAGGAGGTTAAGGTTGGAGATATTATTACAATTGAATTTGGTACTAAGATAGTTAAGGTTAAGGTTTTATCTCTTGAGGTTTCAATTAAAAAGGCTGATGCTACCTCAATGTATGAATTTATTTCCGAAGAAATAAAAAATAATTAAAAAATTTTCAAATAATTTTCATTTCTTGTCTATTATTATTAATAGAAGGAGTGAATAATTATGAAAAAAATAATAGTAAGTGTCATAATTAGCTTTATGGCACTTTTTGTTTTCTTTAAATTTTATGCATCTGCATATCAGCTAGAATATGAATATCCTACTGGATACAATAAGATTTCTGAAACTGATTCCTTTACCGCAACCGAAATAAAATGTATTCCAATAGAAGATATAAACAAAACTGAATTGCGAACAAGTATAAAAGATAATTTTTATAAATCATTTCCATTTAAGGGTTATATAGAAAGAAATAGACGAGTTGAAGGCACAGATATTATGCTTACTTCAATGATAGATATTTGTGAAGATATAATGCTATATAAGCTATATTATAATGGCGTATTATATGTTGACCTTTATTATGTGCTAGATGGAACAAGCTCTTATCAATTATGTAATCCAATTATATTTTCCGACCCAACTGATCCAAATTATTCAGTAAATTATAAGGTTAGATTCTTAAAGCCTGATGATGATGTTTCAAACAATACATTATTTGGGAAATTTAATTTTGAAATAGAACAATTTTTGATTTATTCAAATTATGAAATAAAAGAATCAAACACAATAGAGGATAAATTGAATTTTGTTCCATCCCCTGATGAGATTTTATCTAATACTGAATTGATGCTAGATTCCGGTGTAATATTAAATGATGGATCATTATTATATTCCAATTATCTTGAGAAAAAAGAAGGTAATTATTATATGATAATTGGTTTTATTGATGAGAATAATATTTATGTGATATCATATAATATAATCATTAAAAAACCGATATTAAGCACACCTGATATATATGTTTCATTAAATAAAAAGCTCACGGATAATGATATTAGAAGTCAGATAAACAAAACAGGATTAAAAAATTACAGCTATGATGCTGATGAATATTTTGAATCATATAGTGTCCCTGGTAGATACAACGTATTTGTTTCTTATTCAATTGATGATAAGATTTATAGCTACAAATTTAGAATAATTGTAATAGAAGCAGGAGATTATGAAATTGAAATTAATAATAAGGATATATTAAAACATGAATATTATAATGATTTTGATATAGAAGATTTAAAATCAAGATTGATATTAAATCAAATATTGCCTGATACAGTTGAAATAGATATATCAAAATATGAAAATAATAAAACAATTGCGGGAATATATCCAATTTATATTAAAGGTTATGATGATTTAGGTAATTTATATATTCAATCATATATGCTAAATGTATTTGATAATGTAGAACCTATTGTTTCATTACCAGATGATTTAATATATTCATATAGCTATACATCACCAATTGATTTAGATTATTATAAATATAATTTTATAGTAGATGATGTATCAGATTATGAAATATTTTATGACCCAATAGAAAATCTACAAGAAGGCCCTAAAATTCGCGATTTTGAGGTTAATTATAGAATTGTAGATATTTATTCAAACGAAACCATATACCCGGTTAAAATCAAAATAATAGATGATGTTGCGCCAAAGATTATTTGCAGTAATATAAACGTATTATCTAATCAAAAGCTAGATTTGATTGAATTAAAAAGAAATGTATCAGCATATGATGAAATAGATGGTGATATTCCTTTAGATAATATCATTGTAGATG
>OCVV012856510.1_pt1 | contig 24564 bp, 20 predicted proteins | sample 1539721 | NCBI WGS metagenome assembly OCVV01 (sample SAMN02144230, study PRJEB22623) | gut metagenome | biome: sheep rumen | host: Ovis aries | place: New Zealand
TGGTAGTCTATCATGGCGGTACCATCTGGTTCAACGTATCATCACAGGAGAACGATGATTTCCCGTCGTGACAGGTGAGGTAGCGAGTAGTTCCGTAAAACGGGGTGTAAACAGAGGGAGGCCGTAACTCTAAAAGGCTCTCCTATAGCCACAGAAGGCTCCGGATAAAAATATCAAAGCCCAGGCATTCACAGGTCTGGGCTTTGATATGTAATGTTTTATAGTAGATTACTTATCGTCGTAATGACCGTAGGCAGAGACAACAAGTACAACAACCTCCGTCTCGTAAATCCTATATACAAGGCGGTGTTTCTTGGACAATTCACGGCTCCATCTGTTCTCTGGTTTGCCCTTTAATGGTTCGGGGTGTCCGAGTCCAGTCTTTGGATGTTCCCGAAGCTCCTCAATAAAGCGCATCGCCTTTTGATAGACTTTCGGTTCGCTTTTTAGGAGTCTTGCAAGGTCAGCCTTTGCATCTGGAGTGAAATCTATGTTATACGTCATAACCACTCCTTCTTAGCATGTCCGTTACCGATTCTCCTGGCAGAAGACGCGTACAACGTCCTTGCCTGTAATCTTCCTCTCCTTTCTCTATCTTGGCATAGAACTCCTCACGCGTCATTGCCGTTGGGTCGTTCTTGGCCTTGACGAGGCGGGCAACGTACTTGGACAGCTTTTTCATCAAGGCCTCGTTGTCGGCTATGGCACCTATATCTTGCCATAGCCGAGTATTCATTGAATTGATTTGTACTGCTGTCATAATCTTACTATATTATCAAATTATCACTTTAATCGGCCAGTTTTGCCTTTATGAACTCGCGGTTAAGACGGGCTATATTGGAAATGGACTCGCACTTGGGGCATACAGCCTCGCAGGCACGTGTGTTGGTGCAGTTGCCGAAGCCCAGTTCGTCCATCTTGGCAACCATAGCCTTGGCACGCCTGGCAGCCTCGACCTTACCCTGTGGCAGGAGTGCAAGCTGGCTGACCTTGGAGCTTACGAAGAGCATGGCAGAACCATTCTTACATGCTGCTACGCAGGCACCGCAACCGATACATGTTGCGCAGTCCATTGCCTCGTCTGCGGCCTCCTTGCTGATAAGGATTGCATTTGCATCCTGAGCCTGGCCGGCACGGATTGATGTGTATCCGCCTGCCTGAATAATCTTGTCAAATGCATAACGGTCCACCATACAGTCCTTGATGACGGGAAAACCTGCTGAACGCCATGGTTCTACGGTGATTGTCTCGCCGTCCTTGAACTTACGCATATACAACTGGCATGTTGTCGCTCCACGCTCGGTCTTTCCATGCGGTGTGCCATTGATGTACAGCGAACACATACCACAGATGCCCTCGCGACAGTCGTGATCGAACACAAATGGCTCCTTACCCTCGTTGATAAGCTCCTCGTTCATGATGTCCAGAGCCTCCAGGAAAGATGTGTCGTCTGGAATATTCTTCAATTCGTGTGTATCAAAGTGGCCCTTGTCCTTAGGACCGTTCTGCTTCCAGAATTTGATAGTAACATTTAAATTCTTAGCCATAATAAATCTTTAGGATTAAGGGTTATTAGTTCTTGTAATTACGCTGCTGTACCTTGATAATCTCGTAGTTGAGAGGCTCCTTGATCAGCTCTGGTGCCGTCTCGTCGTCCTTCTGGTACTCCCAACAGCCTACGTAGAAGAAATTCTCGTCATCACGCTTAGCTTCACCTTCCTCGGTCTGGTGCTCTTCGCGGAAATGACCGCCGCAACTCTCCTCGCGGTGCAGGGCGTCGTATGCAACGAGTTCGCCCATCAGAATAAAGTCACGCAGGTGGATAGCCTTGTCCAGCTCAATATTGACGCCTTCCTTGGTACCTGGGATGAAGAGGTTCTCGTTGAACTCCTTACGGATGCCTTTCAGGAGCTTCAGACCCTCCTCAAGACCCTCCTTGGTACGGCCCATACCAACGTGTTCCCACATGATATGTCCAAGTTCCTTGTGGATTGAGTCCACCGAACGCTTACCCTTGATATTCATCAGGCGGTCAATCTCGTCAGAAACAGCCTTCTCGGTTGCTGCGAACTCTGGCAGGTCTGTAGAAAGACGTGGCCATATTGACTGGTCTGCAAGGTAGTTCTGTATCGTATATGGAAGAACGAAATAGCCGTCAGCCAGGCCCTGCATCAGAGCCGATGCACCCAAACGGTTTGCGCCATGGTCAGAGAAATTGCACTCACCGATAGCGAACAGACCCGGAATGCTTGTCTGCAACTCGTAGTCAACCCATATACCACCCATTGTGTAGTGAATGGCGGGGAAAATCATCATTGGGTAGTAGTAATCAACACCATTGACGCTCTTGGCCAGTTCGCCTGGATTAACGTCTGTAATCTCCTCGTACATGTCAAACAGGTTACCGTAGCGCTGACGTATCTCGTCAATACCCAGACGCTGAATGGATTCTGAGAAATCCAGGAATACTGCCAGGCCTGTGTTGTTTACGCCAAAGCCCTTGTCGCAACGCTCCTTTGCAGCACGACTGGCTACGTCACGTGGAACCAGGTTGCCGAATGCGGGATAACGGCGCTCCAGGTAGTAGTCACGATCCTCCTCGGGAATCTCGTAACCCTGCTTGGTACCTGCCTGCAAAGCCTTGGCATCCTCCAGTTTCTTTGGTACCCAGATACGGCCGTCGTTACGCAGCGATTCGGACATCAAAGTCAGTTTTGACTGCTTGTCACCATGTACGGGAATACAGGTCGGGTGAATTTGCACGTATGACGGATTGGCCATATACGCACCCTTGCGGTAGCACTGGATGGCTGCCGTGCAGTTACATCCCATGGCATTTGTACTGAGGAAGTATGCATTGCCATAACCACCGGTAGCTATTACAACTGCGTTGGCGCTGAAGCGCTTCAGCTCACCTGTGCACAAGTCCTTGGCAATTATACCACGTGCGCGGCCGTCAACGATGACGACATCCTCCATCTCATAACGTGTATAGAGTTTAACCTTGCCTGCCTGCACCATACGGCTCAGTGATGAGTATGCACCCAGCAACAACTGCTGACCCGTCTGTCCCTTGGCATAGAATGTACGTGATACCTGAGCGCCGCCGAACGAACGGTTCGCAAGCATACCTCCATACTCACGAGCAAAAGGAACGCCCTGTGCTACGCACTGGTCAATGATATTGTTGCTAACCTCGGCCAGACGATAAACATTAGCCTCACGGGCACGATAGTCACCACCCTTTACGGTATCGTAGAAGAGACGGTAGACGCTGTCACCATCGTTCTGATAATTCTTAGCAGCATTGATACCACCCTGGGCAGCAATTGAATGTGCACGACGCGGTGAATCCTGGATGCAGAAATTATACACATTGAAACCCATCTCGGCCAGCGATGATGCTGCAGAAGCACCTGCCAAACCCGTACCAACGACTATTACGTCAAGTTTGAGCTTATTCTTTGGGTTAACCAAACGTTGATGCGCCTTGTAATTGGTCCATTTTTCAGCAATAGGTCCCTCGGGGATTCTTGAATCTATTTTCTTTGCCATAACTTATGTCAATTCTTAATTATTAATTCACAATTAGCATGCACCGCAGCACTTCATGGCACCATGCATAGCCTCCTTGAAATCACAAGGAACATAGCCCAGGCAGAATGCGACAGCAACAACAACAAACATCAGGATGACAACGGTTGTATATATGCAACCGATTATCTGCCAGCGGCACATCCATATCTTGCCGTTCCATCCCAAAGTCTGCAAAGCGCTCCAGAAACCATGGTTCAGGTGGAACCACAATGCTGCCAGCCATACCAGATAGACAGCGGTGTAGCCATAACCGCAGCATGATGTAGGCTGTGACGGACAAGCACCACCATGGAATGTACTCATAATCCAGTACACTCCGTTGGCAGCATTCTGGGCTTCCTCGCCCTGAATCAGCTCAGCCGCCATCATATTCCACCAGAAGTTGTACAGGTGCAGACACATGCCGCAGATAACGATGAAGCCCAGGACTAACATGTTCTGGCTTGCCCACTCGACCTTGGCAGGCTTGTCAGTAACAGCGTACTTGCTGTTGCCACGAGCTTTGTTGTTCTGCAATGTAAGCCAAATTGCAAAGATGAAATGCAGGGCCACAAGACATGCAAGACCGACGGTTGCAACAACTGCGTACCAGTTTGCTCCCAAGAACTCACAAATCATGTTGTAACCCTTCGCACTAATCAGGGCGACAACATTCATTGACGCGTGAAAGGTAAGGAACAGGATCAGGGCAATACCCGTTACTGACATCACCACCTTTCTACCAATTGATGATTTGATTAACCACATAGGATTTTAATTGAAAGTTTTTAGTTAATATTTATTCGTTTCAGTTTTTGCGCGCGCATACCTACTTTTAGGTATGACATTCGCCACAAATTTAATGTTTTTTGTTGATTTGTACAACATTTTTAACAAATAACTAAAAGAAAATAAGTACTTTTGCGAGAAGAGTATTGATTGAATATTTGATGAAACTATTATACGATGTTATAGTTGTGGGGGCAGGCCACGCCGGTTGCGAGGCCGCTTGCGCCAGTGCAGGAATAGGTGCAAAAACATGTCTTATCACGATGGATATGAACAAGATAGCACAAATGTCCTGCAACCCGGCAATAGGCGGTATTGCCAAAGGTCAGATAGTACGTGAGATTGATGCACTGGGTGGCCACATGGGCGAAATCGCAGACCTAACTGCCATCCAATTCAGGATGCTAAACCGTAGCAAAGGCCCTGCCATGTGGAGTCCACGTGCGCAATGCGACCGGAGCAAATTCATCTGGGCATGGCGCGAAATGCTGGACAACACCCCAAATCTGAGCATCTGGCAGGACCAGGTCACAGAGTTGATAACATCCAACGACGGAACGGGCAAGAACACTGTCGCGGGCGTCCGGACCATCTGGGGAGTGGAGATAATGGCAAAGAGCGTAATCATCACCACAGGCACATTCCTGAATGGTCTGATGCACATCGGTCGCAACAAGCTGGAAGGCGGACGCTGTTCGGAACCGGCATCCAAGCTACTGACGGAAAGCATTGCACGAAACGGCATACGAGTCGGGCGCATGAAGACTGGGACGCCTGTACGCATTGATGGACGCAGCGTTCACTTCGAAGATATGGCCGAACAACCTGGCGATGAGGTTTGCGGACGTTTCTCGTACATGGGCAGCAACCACAAATTGCCACAGTTACCATGTTGGATTACATACACAAACAAGGCCGTTCATGACAGGTTACGAGAAGGGCTTGAAGATTCTCCGCTCTTCAACGGACAGATTCAGAGCATAGGTCCCCGATACTGTCCCAGCATCGAAACCAAACTGGTAACATTTGCCGACAAGGACAGCCATCTCCTGTTTCTAGAGCCGGAGGGAGTCAATACACAGGAGTACTATCTGAACGGCTTTTCTTCCTCACTGCCCATAGAGACCCAGATAGAGGCACTGAAACTGATTCCGGCCTTCCGTGACCTGAAAATATATCGCCCAGGGTATGCCATCGAATATGACTATTTTGACCCCACTCAGTTGTACCACACTATGGAATCCAAAGTCGTAGAAGGACTCTATCTGGCAGGACAGGTCAACGGCACGACGGGATACGAGGAAGCTGCAGGTCAGGGTTTGATTGCCGGCATTAACGCAGCACTTAAGCTGCAAGGCAAAGAACCGTTCGTCCTGCACCGGGACGAGGCATACATCGGTGTACTGATAGATGACATCGTGACAAAGGGAGTAGATGAACCGTATCGTATGTTTACATCACGTGCCGAATATCGTATCCTGCTCCGTCAGGACGATGCAGACGCACGTCTTACCGAAAAAAGCTACAGCATAGGTTTGGCAACACAGTCACGACTGAACCATTGGCTGGAGAAAAAGCAGAAAATTGAAGAACTTATCCAGTTCTGCAACGAATACTCAATAAAAGCTGCCCCGATAAATGACGCCCTTGTCACACTTGGCACCACACCGTTACAGAAAGGATGCAAGCTGACAGATCTTGTTGCGCGCCCCCAGGTCGGCATCCAAAAAATATCACCTTACATACCTGTTTTACAGCAGTTTACAGACAAGCTCGGCAGCCGCAGGGACGAGATTATCGAGGCTGCGGAAATACGCATGAAATACAGCGGCTACATCATGCGCGAACGCGAAGTTGCATCAAAGATGCAAAGATTGGAAAACATCCGGATACGGGGACGGTTTGACTACCCATCCATCAACTCCCTTTCAACCGAGGCAAGACAGAAACTTGCTTCCATCAATCCTGAGACCCTGGCACAAGCATCAAGAATCCCCGGGGTATCGCCGTCCGACATCAATGTTCTGCTGATATTATTGGGCAGATAGTTTCACGTGAAACATATACAACAAAACATAACAGAAATGAATAATCCTATCTTACTAAAACACCTGCGCGTGGTCCCCGATTTTCCAATACCCGGAATACAGTTCCAGGACATCACCTCGCTGTTTGGCAATCCCGAATGCCTGAGCATCATGAGGGAAGAAACAGTAAAACTATATAAAAACATGGGGATTACCAAGGTGGTTGGGTTGGAAAGCCGAGGCTTTATGCTTGGCGCAATAGCAGCAGCTGACCTGAATGCCGGTTTCGTGATGGCACGAAAGCCCAACAAGCTTCCCGGAGAGGTCGTGTCTATTGAATACGATAAGGAGTACGGCAAGGACCGCATCTGCATGGTTAGCGATGCCATTCGCCCAGATGACGTCGTGCTCATTCATGACGACCTGCTGGCAACCGGCGGTAGCATGCGCGCCACCATCGACCTGGTCAAGCAGTTTAACCCAAGGAAGATTTACGTAAACTTCATCATCGAGCTGACTATCGAGGGACTGCATGGCCGCGACATTTTGGATGACGTTGAGATTACCACATTGCTAAAAATATCTTAGTCCTAACGTGCCGTATAAAATGGACAAGGAAGAAGTGCAGAAACACCTGAAGGCAATCGTTTCAAACCTGCCCGAGAAACCTGGTTGTTATCAATACACGGATGACAACGGGGTCATCATATACATAGGCAAAGCCAAGAATCTGAAACGACGCGTGTCCAGTTATTTCAATCACGAACATACAAACGTCAAAACACGGAATCTGGTATCCAAGATACGCGACATTAAATATTTCGTAGTAAACTCGGAGAGCGATGCATTGCTACTTGAAAACAACCTTATCAAGCAGTGGACACCCAAATACAACATCCTGCTAAAAGACGGCAAGACATACCCCAGTATATGTGTCACAAACGAATACCTGCCAAGAATAATCGAAACACGCAAAATTGATACACGCAAGGGAACATATTACGGCCCGTACAGCCATATATCCACCATGCACATGCTGCTGGACGTAATCAGAAAACTGTACCCACTGCGCCGCTGCACACATGCTATAACGCCCGAAAGTATTGCTAACGGCAAACACCGGGAATGTCTGGAATACCACATTAAAAACTGTACAGCACCATGTACGGGTCGCGAAACACATGAGAAGTACATGAGGTACATCTCGGATGCCACCGAAATACTGAAGGGCAACACCTCGTCACTGGAAAAACGCCTGCAGGCTGACATGCAGCTGCTGGCCGAAGACATGCGTTTCGAGGAAGCGGAAATCGTTAAGCGACAGTACATGCTGATAAAGAACTACCGATCCAAGAGCGAGGTTGTCAGCAATACAATAAATGACGTTGACGTATTTAACATCGAAGACAACAGGAATGTCGCCTACATAAACTACCTACATGTCGCAAATGGATGTATCAACAAAGCCTTCACATTCGAATACGCCAAACGCATGGACGAAAATACCGAAGAACTGCTCGTGTCTGGTATTGTGGAAATGCGCAACAGATACGGCAGTACCAGCAAGGAAATAATTATTCCGTTCCACGTGGAACTACCACTCGAAGGTATACAACTTTCCATACCACAACGCGGTGATAAAAAGAAATTGCTGGAACTGTCCAGAATGAATGTCCTGCAGTACAAGAAAGACAGACTGGCACAAAGCGACAAGCTTAATCCCGAGCAGAAACAGGCACGCCTTATGAAAGAACTGCAGGAAGCACTGGGCATGGACAATTTACCAATGCACATAGAATGTTTTGACAACAGCAACATAAGCGGAACCGATGCCGTGGCTGGATGTGTAGTGTTCCGAAAAGCCAAACCATGCAAAAACGAATACCATAAATATAATATAAAAACGGTAGATGGCCCCGACGACTACGCATCAATGCAGGAGGTCGTAAGACGTAGATATTCCCGCATGATAGACGAAAACACTCCCCTACCCGACCTGATTATAACTGATGGCGGACGGGGACAGATGGAGGTCGTACGAAAAGTTGTTGAAGACGAACTGAAGCTGAATGTACCAATTGCCGGACTTGCCAAAAACAATCACCACAGGACTAACGAACTGCTTTTTGGCTTCCCTCCCAAAACCATACAGCTGCGAACAGATTCGGCATTATTCCATTTCCTTACACAGATACAGGACGAGGTTCACAGATTTGCTATAACATTCCATCGTGACAAGCGCAGCAAGCGTCAAACCAAAAGCGAGCTTGATACAGTTCCAGGCATAGGCCCGAAGACAAAAGACCTCCTGCTAAAACATTTCAAGAGTGTCAAACGCATAAAAGAAGCTTCGCCCGAAGCCCTGAAAACAATACTGGGAGAAAACAAATCAACCAAAATATATCAAGCACTACACAACAATTGATTCTTTTTTATATCTTTGTACAAACATAAGATAAAAACTATCGGTAAACAATACTATGAGAGTCGTTATCCAACGCGTGACCCAAGCCTCAGTTACCATCAACAATACGGTAAAAAGCAACATCGGAAACGGAATGCTCATTTTGCTCGGAATAACCAACGATGACAGTACCGAAGACATTGATTGGCTATGCAAGAAAATAATAAACCTGCGCATCTTTGACGACGAAAACGGTGTAATGAACAAAAATATCCTGGATGCAAACGGAGACATTATAGTAGTCAGCCAATTCACTTTGATGGCAAGTTACAAAAAAGGCAACAGACCCAGTTATATCCACGCAGCCAAGCCAGAGACAGCAATACCTCTATACAATGGATTCTGTGCCAACCTAAGCACCTTGCTGGGCCATTCTGTAGGCACTGGCGAATTTGGTGCAGACATGAAAGTACAGATACTTAACGACGGCCCTGTAACTATTTGTATGGACACTAAAAACAAGGAATAAAAGATAAAAAAACAATTGACATTATTTATCATACAGGGTTAGTAATATTTTTTTACAGGAATATTGGCAAAAAATATTTTACCTTGGCCATATTACGAGTATTTGTACTATATATTCGGTATAACATTATTAGTAAAATGGATATACAATATTTGTCATTGGAACGAATATAAGAAAGAAAGGACGTACATAATCGACATAATGTGTAAAACAATTATATTAATCTTTGTCCTAATATATTTATTTACAAAATAAGGTATCTATGACCATTCGTGAAGCACAGGATAAGGTAGATCAGTGGATTAAGACGTATGGCGTTCGTTACTTCAACGAACTGACAAATATGGCCATACTGACAGAGGAAGTGGGAGAACTGGCCCGTATTATGGCTCGCAAATATGGTGAGCAGTCCTTTAAGGAAGGCGAGAAACAGGATCCCAGCGAGGAAATGGCGGATATCCTGTGGGTACTGATCTGCCTGGCCAACCAGACAGACATAGATCTTACTGAGGCCTTGCAGAAAAGCTTCGAGAAAAAGACAGGAAGAGACAAAGAGAGACATATAAACAATCCTAAGTTAAAACAATAAACGATAATTAAAATATGGATAAGTACGAAGAAATGTTGTCCAAGTACAACACAAATGTCAACGACGATGCAATTGCTAAAAAAGTAGCAGAAATCATCGAGAAGAAGGTTCCCGAAAACATGACTCCCGCCGTGAAGAAATTCCTTATGGGCAGTGTAGAACTAACCACCCTTAAGACCACGGACAGCGAGGAAAGTGTACTGAAATTCACAGAAAGAGTTAATGACTTTGAGGATACATATCCCGACCTTCCTCACGTTGCAACCATCTGCGTATATCCTTGCTTTGCCAAGATTGTCAGCCAAAGCCTGGAGGTAGAAGGCGTAGAGGTTGCGTGCGTAAGCGGCAGCTTTCCCAGTTCGCAAGCCCTTCTCGAGGTTAAGGTAGCAGAAACAGCACTCGCCATAAAAGACGGAGCTACCGAAATTGACATTGTTATGAGCGTAGGCAAATTCCAAAGCGGAGACTACGAGACAGTATGTGATGAAATCAGTGAACTGAAAGCCGTATGCGGCAACAAGAAGATGAAGGTAATACTAGAAACCGGATGTCTTGCAAACGGCACGGAAATAAAGAAGGCATCCCTGCTGTCCATGTTTGCCGGAGCAGACTACATCAAGACATCGACCGGCAAGGAAAAAATTGCGGCAACACCCGAAGCCGCATATATCATGTGCGAAGCCATCAAGGAGTACTACAATCAGACTGGCATCCAAATCGGTTTTAAACCAGCTGGTGGAATAAACACGGTCAAAGATGCAGTAACATACTATACCATCGTCAAGGAAGTACTTGGCGAGAAGTGGTTGACAAACCAATATCTGCGTCTTGGCACCAGCCGGTTGGCAAACCTGCTTCTGAGCGAAGTTTTGGGTCAGGAAGTAAAATTCTTCTGAGACTCCCCTACCCTACCCCAATTTTCACCACGTGAGAGTCCAAAATTTGCGACCCGTTGGCCATAAATTTTATTTTAGACGATTCTCACGAAGCATAAAACAGGCCCTAATTGCTAAATTACAGCAATTTAGGGCTATTTTTCTGCTCATCGGAAAAACTGCAAATAAAACAGGATAACTGCAAACAAGACAAATTTTGCCTCAAATTGTACGCTGAGACACAAAATCCAAATAAGTTATCAGCGAATCGATTACGGCCGACTGATCAAAGTCGTCAAGAAGTCCCCTTGCCATTCCCGAGAACTCCTGCATAGCTTTTTCTGCATAGACTACCCCGCCCTCGTCGTAAGTCAGGTGAACCAAGACAGCAATCTCCTCCTCGGTCACAGTTCCACGACGAACCTTCAATGCAAGTTCACGAACTTCGCGGTTACGGCGTGCGGCAAACAACACAGGCAATGTCAGCTTACCCTCCTTCATATCATTACCTACAGGTTTGCCGGTTTTGTTCGCTTTATCATAATCGAACAAATCATCACGCAGCTGGAAACAAATACCCAGAAGCATACCAAAGCGCTTCATCAGCTCGACTGACCCATCGTCTGCACCGGCAAGCATTGCACCTAACTGCGCACAGGTAGCAAACAGCGAAGCAGTCTTTTTGCGTATCACATCATAGTACGCACTTTCCACCATCGATTCGCTGTCCACATTAGCCAACTGCAACAATTCACCATCAACCAACATTTTGCCAAGTTCGGCAACTCGCCTGGGTATTACAATGTCACCAACCACCGATGCATGCTCAATAGACTTTGACAACAGAAAATCGCCAACAAGAACTGCGCTCTTGCTAGACAACAGGCTATTGACGCTCTTCTGCCCACGACGCATATCACTCTCATCCACGACATCATCATGCACAAGAGAGGCGGTATGCAGCAGTTCCAACGATATTGCCGTATGCAAAACACTGTCAGGCAGAGCTTGATGAGCATTGGCAAAGAGCCTTGCTGACAACAGCGTAAGCAATGGCCTCATCTGCTTGCCCTGACGTTTTACAATATGTTCAAGGGCAATGTTCAGCAAAGGATTGGATGTTGTAAGCGCAGCCTTGAACATCTCATTGAAACGTTCCAAATCACGCCTGACAGGTTCCTGTATCTTTTTCAATGCATCCATCAGCGAAAGTCTCCTTCTAACATGCAAATTTATATAAAAACAGCGACATTAGCACAAATTTTAGTATTTTTGCAAACAAAAGACATAATTTTCATTGCAAATTTCACACTTGAAGGACATGAAACTATTCCTTTTAGACGCATACGCGCTCATATACCGCGCCTTTTACGCATTTATCAAGAATCCGCGAATCAATTCCAAAGGCGAAAATACAAGTGCTATTCTCGGTTTTGTCAACACCCTCGAGGACGTGCTCAAGAATATGAAACCTACACATATCGGAGTCGCTTTCGACCCCAGCGGAGGGACCTTCCGTCACGAAGCATATCCCGATTACAAAGCACAGCGAGAAGAGACCCCCGAGGCAATACGATTTGCAGTTCCAATTATCAAGGACATCCTCGATGCATACCATATTCCCATCCTCGAGGTAAAGGGCTATGAGGCAGACGACGTTATCGGTACACTTGCACATCAAGCTGATATACAAGGTATTGACACATACATGATGACCCCCGACAAAGACTATGGACAACTGGTAACAGATAACGTTAAGATGTACCGCCCTGGCGTGGGAGCCAATCCTGCACAAATACTGACACCCAGTGAGATATGCGACAAATGGGGAATAGAAAACACTGCACAGGTAATAGATATACTTGCACTTATGGGCGATGCATCTGACAATATCCCCGGTTGTCCGGGTATCGGAGAAAAGACAGCCAGCACGCTTGTCAAGACATGGGGTGGGGTAGATAATCTGATATCCAACATTGATAAGCTGAAAGGCGCAGTACAACGCAAAGTAAGTGAAAACATAGACAAAATACGGCAGAGCTATTGGCTTGCCACAATTGTTACAGACGCTCCAATTAAACTGGATTTGCCAAGTCTTGAATACGAAACCCCCGATTTTCAAAAACTGGAAGAAATATACAAAAAACTGGAATTCAACCAGTTGCTATACAAAGCAAAGGGAGAATCATTAGCAAGACAAAAAAAAGAAGAAAATACATCCAGACCCAAAACCAATTCTGACGGCAGCATACAAGGCGATCTTTTTGCAATGCTCGATACAACACCGGACACAACCTCCAGTCCTACGGTACAACACCCCGTACTGCCACCATACACCATCGAAGACAAGATGGTCATAGGACATAACCTGAAGGCACATTGGAACGACATCAGTGAATACGAGGGTAATATGTTCGACGTAGAAATTGCACACTACGTACTGCATCCCGAGATGAAACACAACCTTGAATACCTTCAACAAATATACCATAGCGACACACTTCCAGACCTGAAGGGAAAGCTGGAGAAAGAACTTGATACCGAGGGACTTATGCCATTGTTCAGGGAAATGGAAATGCCGCTCATGCCCGTCCTTGCCCGTATGGAAAAAGCAGGTGTAAGCATCGACCTTCATGCACTTGCAGACACCAGTCGCACCTTTACCGGACAACTCAATCAACTGGAACTGGAAATAATCCGACTGGCAGGACAGCCGTTCAACATATCATCGCCCCGCCAGGTAGGGGAAATCCTGTTTGACGTACTAAAACTGGATTCAAAGGCCAAAAAGACAAGGAATGGACAGTATATAACCAACGAGGAAATCATGGAGGGTCTCAGGAGCAAGCATCCGATTATAGCCAAGATACTGGAGTTCCGCAGCCTAAAAAAACTATTGGGAACATACATCGACGCATTCCCCAAGTTAGTCAATCCCCAAACCGGACATATACACACATCGTTCAACCAAACCGTCACCGCTACAGGACGTCTATCAAGCAGCAACCCAAACCTGCAGAATATCCCCGTACGCGATGCCTTGGGAAAAGAGGTGCGCAAGGCATTTATACCGGATACGGGAGAATTGTTCTTCAGCGCCGACTATAGCCAGATCGAACTGCGCATCATGGCACATCTGTCCCAGGACAAAAACCTGGTCGGGGCGTTTCTCGAGGGACACGACATCCACGCAGCGACAGCAGCCAAAATATACCACAAATCCATCCAGGAAGTAACTGCAGATGAACGCCGTAGCGCAAAAACGGCCAATTTTGGCATTATTTATGGCATCAGTGCCTTCGGCCTTGCCGAACGACTCGGATGCAGCAGAAGCGAAGCCAAGGCCCTTATCGAAGGTTATTTCAACACATATCCAGGAGTCAAGGCTTATATGGACAAGAGTATAGCTATGGCACGGGAAAAAGGCTATACGCAGACGCTGTTCGGCAGGCGCTGCCAACTGCCGGATATCAACAGCCACAATGCCGTCGTACGCGGCTATGCCGAGCGTAACGCCATCAATGCACCCATACAGGGAACAGCTGCAGACATAATGAAAATTGCCATGATACGTATAGACAAACGCCTGCAGGAACTTAAACTCAAGAGCCGCATGATTCTACAGGTTCACGATGAACTGAACTTCACTGTAATTCCCGATGAAAAGGAAGTAATTGAACAAATCGTGATTGACGAGATGCAGAATGCAGCAAAACTTAGCGTGCCACTGATTGCAGATGCTGGGTGGGGCAGAAACTGGCTGGAAGCACACTAAATCAAACGTAAAAAAACATAATTAACACACCGAAATAACGTTTTTCCCGAGAAAAACAATATATTTGCAAGACAAAAGGCGTAAAAAACAAACGCTACAACAGATAAACCGATGAAGCGAATACTGATTTTGACCTTTGCCGCAATGCTTGCACTGAGCGTAGCAATTGGCGGAACGAACATGCCCGTGCAAACTCAGGTAAACGACAACGATACCGTCATAATACGCACCGATACGCTCAAGGAAATAGAGGTAAAGGGCAAAAAGGAGTTACCAGTTGTAGATGCAATACGCCAAAGCTTGGGAAGCGATATGGTGCAACCCAAGCAGAAGAGCGTTTCAGATGTTCTGGGCAAAGCCTCGGATTATATCCTGCATCCCTTTGCGCGCAAGCAACGCCAACGTGCCAAGAAATTAAAGAATACTAAGCAAGTTCTGGAACGCCTTGATGCCGCCAAGACATACGAGGACGAACTTACCGAGGCCATCCGCAAGCAATTGTACGAAGACTCGATTGCAGCACTCAGAAAGAAATAGCCTCAACCGGCATTGTACAGCTCGGTGCTCAGATAACGCTCACCAGTATCAGGCAGGAGAGCAACGATTCTCTTGCCCTTGTTTTCCGGTAATTTAGCCAATTCTATAGCAGCATAGGCTGCAGCACCGCTAGATATACCGACAATCAGTCCCTCGTACAGGGACAGTTCGCGACCTGTCTTCAGCGCATCCTCGTTCCTTACCTTATAAACAACGTCTATTACCGAGCGATCCAGTATCTCGGGAACAAATCCTGCACCAATGCCCTGAATCTTGTGAGGACCGGGTTCACCACCACTCAGCACAGGGCTGCTCTCAGGCTCCACGGCAACAATTCTGATATCAGGGTTCTTGGCCTTCAATGCACGTCCAACCCCCGTCACTGTACCACCAGTACCTGCACCGGCAACAAAAATATCCACATTACCGTCCGTATCACGCCATATTTCCTCGGCAGTTGTCCTTTCGTGGACCTCGGGGTTGGCAGGATTTGTAAACTGACCCAAAATAATAGAACCTGGTGTCTCACGTTGCAGGCGTTCCGCCTCGGCAATAGCACCTTTCATACCCTTCGTACCCTCGGTCAACACAAGCTCGGCACCGGCTGCCTTCATCAGCAGCTGACGCTCCCTGCTCATCGTTTCGGGCATCACTATTACAGCCTTGTAGCCCTTCACACGACTAATCCATGCAATTCCTACACCAGTATTGCCGCTTGTCGGCTCGATGATGGTTGCACCAGGTTGCAGGAGGCCTCTCTTCTCGGCATCCTCTATCATGTTCAGTGCAATACGATCCTTGACACTACCGCCCGGGTTAAAATACTCGACCTTGGCCACAACCTGTGACTCGGCACCACGCGCATTAGCTATCCTTGCAATCTCGACCAACGGAGTATTGCCAACCAAATCCAATAAGTTTTTATGAATGTTTGCCATAATCTGTTATTATTTTACATTGCAAAATTACAACATTATTTTCAATCTCTATTTTTATCAGCCAGCAAAAATTTTCATATTTGCTCGAATGCCTGCTGCAAGTCTTCCAGAATGTCGTCAATATGCTCTACACCTATGCTCAACCGTATTGTTGAGGGTGTAATATGCTGCGCAGCCAACTCCTCGGGACTCATCTGGCTGTGCGTTGTAGTATATGGGTGTATCACCAACGATTTCACGTCCGCGACGTTTGCCAACAGCGAGAATATCTGCAACGAGTCAATAAATCTCCAGGCATCATCCTGATTACCCATTATTTCAAACGTAAATATACTGCCGGCACCCTTAGGAAAATACTTCCTGTACAATATATGGTCAGGATGGGATGGAATGGCCGGATGGCTTACACCCCTCACCTTGGGATGGTGCGACAGGAACTCAACCACCTTCAATGCATTCTGCACGTGACGCTCCATACGCAACGGCAGACTCTCGACCCCCTGGAGCAGAATCCATGCATTCAACGGTGATATACATGCCCCAGTATCACGCAGTATCACCGCACGGATACGCGTCACAAAAGCCGCCGCACCAGCCACATCCGCAAATACTGCCCCGTGATACGACGGATCAGGTTTTGCCAGGGTAGGGTAGCGCTCGGCATTAGCCTTGAAATCAAACCTGCCACCATCTACAATCACCCCACCCAACGATGAGCCGTGACCGCCTATAAATTTTGTAGCACTGTGCACCACAATATCCGCACCATGCTCCAACGGACGTATCAGCAAAGGAGCAAAAGTATTGTCCACAACAAACAGAATACCATGCGTGTGAGCCACTTCGGCTATTGCATCCAGATTGGTCACATCACTATTGGGATTACCAAATGTTTCGGCATAGATAACTTTGGTGTTAGGGCGTATGGCGGCCTCCAATGTCTCCAGGTCATTCACCCTGACAACAGTATTCTCAATACCCTGAGTGGCCAATGTATGGGTTATCAGATTGAAACTGCCCCCATACAGATTATCAGCAGCCACTATATGATCCCCACACTGTAACACATTCTGCAACGCATACGTCACAGCAGCAGCCCCACTGGCAACTGCCAGGGCAGCAACCCCGCCCTCCAAAGCCGCTATGCGCTCTTCCAGGACACCCTGAGTCGTATTCGTCAACCTGCCATAAATATTACCCGCATCCCTCAGCCCGAATCGGTCAGCAGCATGCCGGCTGTCATGAAACACATACGATGTCGTCTGATATATCGGAACCGCACGGCTGTCCGTCACCGGATCAGGCTTTTCCTGTCCTGCATGCAATGCAATTGTCTCTAATCTGTAAAACTTCTTCTGTGACATACTATCTATATATTGTTTTTGTTTTTGTTTCAATATCACGGTGCAAAGGTACGGCAGTCATGATATTTAACCATGCAAAACGTAGATATTTAGAAAATTTTCCTACATTTGCACCAGATATTAGCACAAACATTCTGACAAACCCCAAAAGAAACAAACTATGGCAGAAATTAATAACCGCGAACATCTCGATTCCACCGACATCGCCATACTGAAAGCCCTGCAACAGGACGCACGTCTCACAACAAAGCAATTGGCTCTCAAGGTACACCTGAGCACAACCCCCACGTACGAGCGCGTAAAACGACTTGAACGCGACGGATATATACGCAGATATATTACCGTACTGGATGCCGAGAAACTGCACAAAGGCTTTGTCGTATATTGTTGCGTAAAGCTCACACCCCTCAACACCCAGACAGCGCGTAAATTCTGCGAAACCATCATGCAAATCGATCAAGTCACCGAATGTTACAACATTTCTGGCAAGTTCGACTACATGATGCGCATACACTGCCCCGATATGAAATACTACCAACAATTTCTCCTCAACACACTCGGTACCCTCCCCATGCTCGGTACCCTGGAAAGCACATTTGTCATGGAGGAGGTGAAACACAATTTCGGTGTAGCAATCTGACAGAATGCAATAATAAAAGGCATATAATTATGGCATTATCAAACAATTTTGATAACTTTGCACTCACATGGTGAAAGAAGAAATAATCAATAACGACAATATTCAAATGAAAAAAAAGACAATTAAATGGGGTATAATGCTCAGCACAGCATTGGTTTTGGCCGCCTGCGGTGGCGAACAGCCCAAGATTGAAGAGACATCGTTCGAGACGATAGTCGTTAAGAAACAGGACCTGACCATTCCCGTTAAGTTCAGTTCCAGACTGAAGGGAAAGACCGATGTGACAGTCATGCCGCAAATAAACGGACAGTTGATGCAGATATGCGTCACCGAGGGACAGCAGGTCAAAAAGGGTCAGACCCTCTTCATCATTGACCAGCGCACAGCCAAGGCACAGTTGGCAACTGCCGAGGCAAACCTGCAGTCAGCCATGGCTGCCGAGAACAGCGCCAAGCTTAATTACGAATCCAAGAAGAACCTGTTCGACAGGAAGATTATAAGCCGCTACATGCTGGACAACGCATTCAACGACTACACACAGGCACAAGCAACAACAGCCCAAGCACGCGCATCAGTATTTACTGCAAAAGTGGAACTTGGGTTCTGTACCATTACAGCATCGGTATCAGGCGTTATAGGCGCTATACCCGTACGTGTCGGCGACCAGGTGTCAACAAGCACCCAGTTAACCATCCTAAGCGGCAACACCACAATGGATGCCGAGTTTTCGGTAACCGAATCTATTGTAGAAATGGCCGTACAGGACAGCATGAAGTCCGAGGAATTTGACAAAGAAATGTCAAAGATGCCCGAAGTTACATTCGTCATGAAGGGCGGTACCGAATACAAGCACAAAGGTCGTATCACATCCATCACAGGCGTTGTGGACAACGCCACAGGCTCATTGGGAGTAAAGGCTACATTCCCCAACCCCGACGGAGCCCTGAAATCAGGCATCCAGGGAACAATAGTGCTTCCGATTGAGGAGAAGGACGTAATTGTTATTCCGCAGACAGCCGTTGTACGCTTGCAGGACAAGCAGTTGGTTTACAAAGTAAAGGCCGACAGCACTGCAACAGCCGTAACGGTAACGACAGCCAACCCTGGCAACGGACAGGATTTTGTCGTAACCAGCGGACTGAAAGTCGGTGACAAGATTGTGACCACAGGTGCAAACAACGTACACGAGGGACAGAAAGTGCTGTTTTAATTATTAATGCATAATTCATAATGCCATAATTCATAATTGACGCCAGCCGCTACCACGGTAAGTAGTCAGGAAATAATAGATTGTGAATTACAAATTGTGAATTACGAATTGAAAATTATGAAGAACAATATATTCATAGACAGGTACGTGATGGCGTGTGCCATCAGTATCGTGATAACGCTGGTGGGATTCATCTGCATGAACTCGCTGCCCATCGAGCAATATCCCAACATTGCGCCACCGCAGGTCGAGGTAACTACCACATATAGTGGTGCCGACCCAAAAACCATTATACAGTCAGTCATCGCACCCCTGGAGGAGAGTATCAATGGTGTTGACGGCATGGACTATATGGTATCCAAGGCCACCTCGACAGGTAACGTCTCCATTGACGTATTTTTCAAGCAGGGCGTTGACCCCGACATGGCGACGGTGAATGTACAAAACCGTGTATCCAAGGCGCAGTCACAGTTGCCAGCGGCCGTTATCAATGTAGGTATAGAGACCGAGAAACGACAGAACAGTATTCTGCGCATCATAGGCGTACAATGTACCAACGGCAAGTATAGCGACGACTTTGTATCCAACTATGTTGACATCAACATCAAGCCTCGCATGCAGCGTATCTATGGTGTAGGCTCGGTGCTGGCATTAGGCAACACATACGCCTTGCGCGTGTGGATGAAGCCCGATGTGATGGCACAATACGGCCTGACTCCCGACGATGTCAGCGCAGCCATCAACAGCCAAAGCTTTGTTACCGCTGTAGGCAGCTTTGGTGACCAGTCGGACAACAAATACAAGTACACCATGGAGTACAAGGGTACTCTGAAGGAGATTGAGGAATTCGAGGACATCGTAATCAAGACCTCGGAAGGCGGTCATGTGCTGTACCTCAAGGATGTTGCCGAAGTGGAAATCGGTGCCAAGTCATACAGTTTCATCTCCAACATTAACGGTCAGCCAGGTGCCATCATGATGATTTTCCAGTCACCAGGGTCCAATGCCACCGAGATTAACGCACGCATCGACAAAATGTGCGAGGAGTTGAAGGCAACAATGCCAGCCGGTTTGGAGTTCGTCACCTTGCAGAACACCGACGACTTCCTCTTTGCAGCCATTGGCAATGTAGTAGAAACACTCGTCATTGCAATCATTCTGGTGATTCTCGTCGTTTTCTTCTTCCTGCAAAACATCAAGGCAACAATAATCCCCAGTATATCTATTGTCGTATCGCTGATGGGAACCTTCATGATTGTCACGATGGCAGGCTTCTCGCTTAACCTGCTTACACTCTTCGCCCTGGTACTGGCCATAGGTACCGTGGTAGATGATGCCATCGTGGTCGTAGAGGCCGTGATGGCTAAGATCGAGGGCGGCATGACCGATGCCAGGGAAGCCACACGACAAGCCATGAACGAAGTATCCATGGCCGTGTTCTCGTGTACGCTCGTCTTCATGGCTGTGTTCATCCCCGTTACATTCCTTGGCGGTACCTCCGGAACGTTCTTCACACAGTTCGGTATAACCATAGCCTCGGCCGTTGGTCTGTCCTGTCTGCAGGCGCTTACCACCTGTCCTGCCCTGTGCGCCATCATGCTCAGGGTTACCGAAGGCAAGAAAGAAGGCAAGGGACTTTCCTACTATACCAAGCTGGCATACGAAACCAGTTACAATGCCCTTCTTGACAAATACTCCAAGGCCGTGCAGAAGTTCATCAAGCGCCCCCTCGTGGCAGTCAGCGTGCTGGCCATTGCAGCAGTGCTGCTCTTTTTCTGCATGCAGAACCTTCCCTCGGGCCTCGTACCACAAGAGGATCAGGGTATTTTCATGGCCGAGGTCGATGCACCCGAGGGCTACACCCTGCAGCAGACCAACGAACTGCTGAAGCAAGTTGAGGAAAAGGTCAAGGAGATACCCGAACTGGAAAGCTATTCGATGGTGAGCGGCTACGGTATGATTTCGGGATATGGCTCCAGCTACGGCACCTTCATTATCCGCCTGAAGAACTGGGAGGAGCGTCCGGGTATCGAACACAACGTCGAAACCGCACTGACCCGTCTGGCCATATCGTGCATGAGCATCAAGAATGCAACCGTCATTCCCTTCCAGCTGCCTCAGATTCCAGGCTATGGTACAAGCAATAACGTAAACCTCGTCGTCGAGGATCCAACCGACGGCGACCTGTCAGAATTCTCCCGGATGACCGACAACTTCCTGTACAAGCTCATGGAGCGCAAGGAAGTAAGCATCGCCATGTCCACTTATTCCGAGAAATTCCCCAAGTTCCGTGTAGATGTCGATGCCTTCCAGTGCAGCCGTTCGGGCGTGACACCCAGGGAAGTGCTGACAACCCTGGGCAACTACTACAGCGGTGCATACATTGCCAACTACAATCAGTTTGGCAAGGTTTACCAGATATGGACTGCCGCAGCACCCGAGTATCGCCTGGAACCATCCTCGCTCCAGAACATCTTTGTAAAGGTCAGCGACGGCAAGATGGCACCACTCTCACAGTTTGTTACGCTCAAGGAAATTGTCGGACCGTCCAACAACCAGCACTTTAACCTGTACTCAAGTATCGAGTGCCAAGTAGTGCCCGCCAACGGTTACAGCGAAGGTCAGGTCCAGCAGGCCATTGCCGAGGTCTTCCGTCAGGAAATGCCCACAACAGCAACGTTCGAATACAGCAACATGTCCCGCGAGGTCGCAGAACAGGCAGGTTCCAACACCACCACAGTCATCTACTGCATCTGCGTGGTTCTCATCTACCTCATTCTCGGCTCACTGTACAACTCGTGGTTCACACCATTTGCCGTGCTGCTCTCCATCCCATTCGGTTTGCTGGGAGCCTTCGGTGTCACCCTCATAGCCGCACTTTTCGGTATCCAGGGCATGGAGAACAATATATACCTGCAGACAGGTGTAATCATGCTCATAGGATTGCTGGCCAAGACCGCCATCCTGATTACCGAGGTCGCAGCCGAGCACCGCAAACACGGTATGGACATCGCCCAGGCCGCCTTCACCGCATGTAAGGACCGCCTGCGTCCAATCCTCATGACCGTTGTCACCATGATAGCAGGTATGATACCACTTATTATCGAAGGCGGAGCAGGAGCCAATGGCAACCGCGCCCTCGCCGTCGGAGTGGTGGGCGGTATGAGCGTAGGCACCCTGGCCATACTGTTCGTCGTTCCCGTTTTCTTCATTATCACTCAGAAAATACAAGAAAAATTTGTCACAAGCGACAACACACAAAGTTAAAGTTTAATAACTTTACAACAACAATAATAATGAAAAAAATCCTATTCACCGTTGCAGCCAGCCTTATGCTCACCGGCTGCAGCCTATATAAGAAATACGAAGCCCCCAAACCGGCACCCGAATGGGACAAAACCCTGTTCGGCACCGAAACACCGGCCGTAGCCACCCAGGGAGCATCCATTGCCCAGATGTCCTGGCGCGAGTTCTTCTCCGACCCCAACCTGCAGGCACTTATCGACCAGGCCCTTGCCAACAACACCGACCTGAACACCGCCCGCATCAATATCGAGAAGAGCCAGATAGCCCTCAAGACAGCCAAGCTCGCCTACCTGCCCTCGCTGTACCTTACACCACAGGGAACAATATCCAAATTTGGCAGCGCCAGTGCCACCAAGGCCTACAGCCTGCAGATGGAACTCTCGTGGGACGTAGATCTGTTCGGAAGCATCACCAACAAGAAACGCGCAGCCAAAGCCATACTGATGCAATCCCAGATGAGCGAGGAAGCAACACGTTCCAACCTGATTAGCAGCATTGCACAGCAATACTTCTACCTGCAGCTCCTGGACCGCGAGCTCGAAATACTGACCCTTACCGACAGCCTGTGGGCAGCATCGCTCGAGACAGAGAAAGCCCTGTGGGACAACGGCCAGGCATACTCCACCGCCGTCAACCAGCTCGAATCATCGTGGATAGACGTCAAGACACAAATCATAGACACACGACTATTGATACAATCCACCGAGAACTACATCTGCAGCCTGCTCTGCATCACCCCGCAACACATCACACGCACACGCTGGACCACAGCAGCCGAATACCACACGGCAACCGAAGGACAGCCCGTATTCGAACCCCGCTTCATACAAGTCGGAGTACCAGCCACCATGCTGCAACTGCGGCCCGACATACGCCTTGCCAACTACTATATGGAGGAAGCCTTCTACAACACACAGACAGCCAGGGCAGCCTTCTTCCCAAGCCTCTCGCTCTCCGGCCTGCTGGGATGGACCAACAGCGGTGGTGGGGTAGTAACCAACCCCGGTGACCTGCTGCTCAGGGCATTCGGCTCCCTGTCACAGCCCATCTTCAACCGCGGACGCATCAAGGGCAACCTCAAGACCTCACGCCTGACCGAGCAGAATCTGCAGAAAAAATACGTACAGACAGTCATCGACGCCGGTACCCAGGTCAACCAGGCACTTGCACAGTGCCAGGCAGCACGCGAGAGACACGGCTTCTACAACCGCCAGGTTCAGGTGCTCCACGAAGCCTACGTCAGCACCCACTACCTGATGGACAACGGCGAAGCCAACTATCTGGAAGTCCTCACCGCCCAAGAATCATACCTCTCGGCACAGCTCAACGAGGCAGAAAACCTGTACGACGGAGCACAGGCAGTCATCGCCCTCTACATAGCCCTTGGCGGCGGCACAAAGTAAAAAGTAAGAATCAACCATTTTTGCTACCCCCAGGAGTCTGCACGTGTAGATTCCTGGGGGCAACACGTGTAGCCTGGCGAGGTCGCTGATGAGTCAAGCAACAGAAAAGACTAAATCGAAGGGAGAAGCAATAATGAAACGAGTGAGAAGCAAAAGACTTCGTTAAACCGGGTTTCGGTTAAGTTTCAGTGTTCGAAAGGCAGAGTTTCGGTATGTAGGGCATATATAGTAACTATATGGAATATTAGTTTAATAAGTTATAGGAATCCATTCCAGTGCCTTCCGAAACTGTACGAGTCTTACATCAGTCACCATCCCCTGTAGCGTCACCAGCATCCAGGGCATTGACGTAGGAGTGGTAGGTCTCCCAGGCGATGCCAACCAGAATGGTGAGATCGAGATTGGTGACGTGACCAAGATACTGTGGATTATGGCAGGAGGCGAGTAAACGGAGTTTAATTCATAATTCATAATTCTCAATTCATAATTGAAGCTACGCTTCGATACTGCTAACGCTCGGCAATAATTAAGCAAGCTTATCATTGCTCTCGCTTAATCGCAGCATTCATAATTGCCACTTCGTTCTCGCCGTTGGCTCGCGA
>OCVV012869241.1_pt1 | contig 24551 bp, 19 predicted proteins | sample 1539721 | NCBI WGS metagenome assembly OCVV01 (sample SAMN02144230, study PRJEB22623) | gut metagenome | biome: sheep rumen | host: Ovis aries | place: New Zealand
GTCGTTCCGCCGGATCTGGTTCATGGCTGCAGGTGCCTGGAAAAGGGCACGCTGCTGGACATCTTTACCCCCTGCCGGGAGGATTTTCTGCGGTGATGAAGGCCTGAATCAGGCGATGCACCGTTCTCCGGAGCGGACAAATTCATGTAAAAAATGGGACAAAAAATGATTGAATTGAAATCGGATGTATGATAGACTCTGTACAGCTGAAATTGCGATGCGGGTTTTTGATTGATCGTCGCAATTGAAAAAACAACAGGAGGAAAGACAACAATGAAGAAACTGGTAGCACTGTTCCTGGTTCTGGCCCTGGCTCTGGGCTGCACCGCCGCGCTGGCGGATCCGGTAACCCTGACCTATGCGGAAGTGAATCCCGTTGAGGGAACCATCGTCGGCGAACTGGCCAAGGCTTTCAAGTCCAAGGTGGAAGAGCTGAGCGGCGGCGAAATCACCATTGACATTCAGGCCAGCGGCGTGCTGGGCTCCGAAGACCAGATTCTGGACAACCTGCTGGGCGGCGGCAACGTGACCGACATCAGCCGGATTTCCGCCTTCGCGCTGAGCCAGTATGGCTGCACCAAGGCGACCCTGCTGTCCCTGCCCTATGTGTTCGAGAACCGGAATCATTTCTGGAATTTCGCGGACAGCGAGCTGGCCAAGGAATTCCTGAATGAGCCGCAGACCATCGGCCTGCCCCTGCGCGGCCTGTGCTACGGCGAGGAAGGCTTCCGTCATTTCTTCTTCAAGGATGAAGTGACCGATATCAACTCCCTGAAGGGCAAGAAGATCCGCGTGTCCTCTGACCCGGTCATGACCGGTCTGGTTTCCGGCCTGGGCGCTTCTGCGACCACCGTTCCCTTCACCGAGCTCTACAGCGCGCTGCAGACCGGCGTCGTGGACGGGGCTGAGCAGCCCACCGCCAACTACAAGTCCAACGCCTTCCCGGAAGTGGCTCCCTATTTCATGATGGACGGTCACACCCTGGGCGCCGTGCAGCTGATCATCACGGACAATGCGTGGAACAAGCTGAGCGCGGATCAGCAGGCGTGGGTGCAGGAAGCGGCCACCTATGCTTCCCAGGTTTGCCGTCAGGTGAGCGAAACCAAGGAAGCCGAAGTGCTCGAGCAGCTGAAGGCAGAAGGCGTGCACGTGATCGAAGTGGAAGACAAGGCTCCCTGGATCGCGGCCGTGCAGGATGTTCTGAACGCCAACATCAACGGTGAGGACGCTGCTCTGGAGCAGATCCTGGCCATGAAGTAATGCTTGATTGATTCAGAATCCCGGGGATGTGGGGGAATGCTCCACATCCCCTTCATCATTGCATGAAAGGAGCTGCCTGTTTTGTCCGAAGCAACTGCCAATCAGGCGGACCGCGTGCCGGCCGCCTTTCGCAAGCTGGAGAAAATCAAGCCGCTCTACGACTGGACCTATAAGATTCTGATGTTCGTGTGCAAGGTGCTGTTGGTTGCGGACATCCTGATCACCGCCTGGTCCGTCGCGGGGCGCTATATTCCGTTTATTACCGATCCGCACTGGAGCGAGGAAGTCGTTCTGACCCTGATGGTGTACATGACGGTGCTGAGCGCGAGCCTGGCCATCCGGAAGGCCGCGCATATCCGCATGACCGCCTTTGACCGGTTCCTGCCAGCTAAGCTGATCAAAACGCTGGACCTGGTTGCGGACCTGGCGGTCATGGCGCTGGGCGTATGCCTGGTGATCTACGGCCTCCGCTTCTGCAATTCGCCCCTGAGCCTGCGGGGCAAATATGCCTCCATTCCCGGACTGAGCAAGTTCTGGCAGTACCTGCCGGTGCCGGTGGCTGGCGTGAGCATGATTATTTTTGAACTGGAGCAGGTGTTCCAGCATCTGGAGAGCTTCTGGATGAAGAGTGACAAAAAGGAGGCGGCAAAGGCATGAGTCCCGAGGATATTTCGACGATCATTCTCCTGGGCAGCTTCCTGGTCATGATTCTGCTGCGGTTCCCCATCGCCTACGCGGTAGGCCTGTCCACCATTTTCTGCATGATTTCCATGGGTCAGCCCCTGCAGACCATCTCCCAGCAGATGGTCAAGGGCGTATGGTCCTTCTCCCTGATGGCGGTGCCGTTCTTCATCACGATGGGCGTGCTGATGGGAACCGGAGGAATATCGGATAAGCTGATCGCGCTGGCCAACTCCCTGGTGGGCTGGATGCGCGGCGGCCTGGCCATGGTAAACATCGTGGCGTCCTACTTCTTTGGCGGCATCTCCGGTTCCGCGTCCGCCGACACCGCGTCCCTCGGCTCCATCCTGATCCCCATGATGGTGGATGAGGGATATGACGCCGACTTCTCCACGGCGGTGACGATCACCTCCAGCTGCGAAGGCCTGCTGGTTCCGCCGAGCCATAACATGGTCATCTACGCGACCACCGCGGGCGGCATCTCCGTCGGCGCGCTGTTCATGGCGGGCTATCTGCCCGGCGCGCTGCTGGCGATCTCCCTGATGGTCGGTTCCTACATCATCTCCGTGAAGCGGAACTATCCCAAGGGAGAGAAATTCTCCATCAAGAACTTTGTCAAGCAGCTGGGCAAGAGCGTATGGGCGCTGCTGGCGGTGCTGATCGTGGTGTTCGGCGTGGTCGGCGGCCTGTTCACGGCGACGGAGTCCGCGGCCATTGCGGTCATCTACTCGCTGCTGGTCTCCGTGTTTATCTATAAGGGCCTGAACTGGAAGGGCGTCTGGAAGAGCCTGGACTCCTGCGTGGAAACGCTGGCCATCGTGCTGATCCTGATTGCCTTCTCCTCGGCCTTCGGCAACTGCCTGACGCTGCTGCACGTGCCGGCCAAGGCCGCGAACATGATCACCTCGATCTCTTCCAATCCGATCGTGATCGCCCTGCTCCTGAACCTGATTCTGCTGGTGCTGGGCATGATCATGGACATGGCGCCCATCATTCTGATCGCGACGCCGATCCTGCTGCCGGTGGCCATGTCCATCGGTATCAACCCGATCCAGTTCGGTATCATGGTGGTGCTCAACTGCGGTATCGGCCTGCTGACGCCGCCTGTCGGCGCGGTGCTGTTCATCGGCTCCGCCGTGGCGAAACGTCCGATGGAAAAGGTCGTCCGGGCGACGCTGCCCTTCTATCTGTGCATGCTGGTCGCGCTGCTGCTGATCACCTTCATTCCGCAGATCAGCCTGTGGCTGCCGCAGATCGCCGGATACAATCTGTAAGATCGTCCTGCGGAAGGCGGGTGTCCGTTTTGATCCGGATGGATAATGTTTTTCGGTTCGCTGAAAAATATTATTCCGGGTCAGGTGCCATCCGGCCGGGGTTGCGCGTATCAACTGGCGGAACCCCGCTCGGGATGGATTGAAATGCGGCGGATAAAACAGTCCGCAGGAGGAAACAAAGGAGGGAATCCCAATGGCAGAACTGAAGCTGGATGAAATGGAAAAGGTTACCGGCGGCGTGATCGTGGATACGGGAGAGGATAAGCTGTATATCGTCCGGCAGGACGGAACGGTGATCGGTCCGTCCCCCCGTGAGAATGCTGACTCCTTTGCCAGGACCATGAACGTGAGCACGGAAGTCATCACCGCGAAGGAGTATGAGAAGCGCTTCGGCCGTCCGTTCCGGTGGTAATGCTTCCCCTTTTCCCCCAAAAGAAGGAGCTGTGAGTTTTCTCACAGCTCCTTTTCCTTGCTCTGTCGGTTAACGGACCAGCTCCTTGAAGGAGGCGACCGGTACGGCCTTTCCGCCGTCCAGCCGGTAGATCAGGTCCGCGCTGCGCAGGGTGTACAGCCGGTGGGCGATCAGGATGATCGTGCAGCTGCCCATGATCGATTCGATCGCCGCCTGTACCTCCTTCTCGCTTTCCTGGTCCAGCGCGCTGGTGGCTTCGTCGAACAGGATGATCCGGGGATTGCGCAGCAGCGCCCGCGCGATGGCGATCCGCTGGCGCTGGCCGCCGCTGAAATTGACGCCTTCTTCAAATACGGGCTGCATCAGCCCGTCCGGGTGGGATTCCACCAGCTCCTTCAGCCCAACGCTTTCCAGCGCGCGCATCACCTGATCGGCAGTGATATACCGCAGTCCGTATACCAGGTTGTCCCACAGCGTGCCGGTGAAGAGCACGGAGCTCTGGGGAACCACGGAATAATAGCGGCGCAGATCGTTCTTGTCCAGCTCGTCAATATCGATGCCGTCGATCAGCAGCTCGCCGGAGGACTTGGCGTGCAGCCCCAGCAGCAGGCTCAGCAGCGTGCTCTTGCCCGTGCCGGACTTGCCCACGAAAGCGACCGTCTGGCCCGCCGGCACCCGGAAGGACAGATGATCCAGAACGGGCTCGGTGCTGTCCGGATAGTGGAAGACCACGTTCCGGAACTCGATTTCGCCGCGGATGGGCTGGGGAAGCTTCCGGGTGCCGTTTTTCTCCACGTCCGTTTCCGCCAGCACCTCATGCACGCTGTCCAGGCTGTCCAGCCCCTGGGTCAGCTGGGGCAGCTGGTCCAGCACCCGCTGCACGCTGGCGATCAGTGCGTCGAACAGCGACAGGAACAGCACCACCGTTGCCACGGCAATCTGGCCCCGCAGGCACAGATATACGGCCACGCACAGGCAGAGGATCCGGAAGCCCTGGGTGGTGCCGTAGCCGGCGTTGTTCAGGCGGACCTGGAGCATATCCTGGCGGTTGGCCGCGGTCTGCACATTCCATACGCGGGAGAAAACGGAATAGTATTCCGTCCGCTGCAGGCCGTGGGACCGGGTCAGCCGGAGCATGGAAAGCATCTCCTTGAAGGAGGCGTTGGAGGACTCCGTCTTCTTCCGCATGTCCGTCTTGCTTTCCCGGATCGGAACCATCTCGCGCCAGGTCAGCCAGGCGGCGGCCGGTACCACCAAGGCGAAGAAGAGGATCATGATCGGCAGGCGGATCAGGGACATGATGAATACGAAAATAAGGTCGATCACCAGATAGAGCGCGTTCTGCAGCTGCTCATTGATCAGCTGGCGGATGAACTGCACGTCCGACGCCAGCTTGCTCAGCAGCTTGCCTGTGGACGTCCGGCCGTAGTAGCCCATGCTCAGCACCTGCAGCTTCTGAACCAGGGCCATCTTGAATCCGGATTCCACATGGCGGGTAAAGCGCTGATATACCCGCATGTCCAGCGTGGCGCACAGCAGGTTCAGCGTCAGCGAAAGCGCGGACAGAAGCACGTTCAGCAGGATGGGCGTCTCCCAGAAGGAGGAGCATGTGCCGATCGCGTCGATCACGTTGCTGGCGAACACCGGCAGCAGCAGGGCGAACACGTGCTTCAGGGAGCGGTTGATCATGCAGAGCCAGAAGAGCAGCGGGTGCTTCCCGATCAGATGGAGAAGGATTCCGCCGGGTTTGGCGTCTGCGCGGTTCTCCTGGCTGTAGTATTCGTAGATTTCCGATTTGAGATCGTATCTGTTTTCCCGCCCGGGATAGACGCGGATCAGGTTTTTCCCGCCTTCGGAATGATACTCGATGTTGGTGTCGAAGCGGCTGAGGATGCTCCCGCGGATTTCTCCCTCCAGCCCGCTGCCGTGCCGCAGCGCGTCGAAATCCACCGGATCTCCTGCGGCGGCGATTTCGATGCAGGGCTCCAGCCGGCCGCGGAGGGACAGTGTGATTTCCTTTCTGCCGGCGCTGATCAGCTCCGCCAGCAGCTCCTCGCAGATCAGCTCCGCGTTTTTCCGCTCGTCGGGGCTGGAAACGCGGCGGGCAAGGACGCGCTCCAGCCATTTCTGTGCCTCGGCCATATTCTCGATGGAATGAATGATGATTTGCTGCGCCATGGCTACCGTTCCTCCTTTTCGGAAACGGATGAAAGCCATTCCCGCCCGTCATCCAGCATATGATCGATCCCGTCCTCGGACAGCACGCCCCGCTTCAGGTCCGCCGGCAGAAGGCCGGCCTGGTCGCTTTCAAAATCCTGCTTCCATTCGTCGCTGGTATAATACGCTTCCAGGGCCCGGAGCAGCTCCTGCATTTCTCCGGTCTGCTGAATCGCGTTTGAAGAGATGATTTCTTCCGCCCGCTGCAGCATGGATTCATAGTGGGTGATCCGCCGGATGGCCTGATCGGCTGGCGTATTCATGACATACTCCTTTAGGGCAATGCCGGGATTTGTGTTTTGCGTAAATGGCAGGGATATTATAGAAGACGACCGCCAATCCCGTCAAGCGGGCAGGCGGAGGTCGCGGCGCCCGGCGGAACGGGAAAAATAACTGTATCCTTTCCGCTGTCAATATGGTATGATGCTGACAGGACAGCAGATTCCCTCGGAGCAAACCGGGGAAAAGAAAGAGGAAGAGAAATGAATACGATGGATCGGAAGGCATATCTGGAGAAGATCGAAGGAGTCATCGGCGAAGGACCGTTTCATGCGGACTGGGACAGCCTGGCCGCGTGGCAGGCGCCGGACTGGTTCCGGCAGTCTCGGCTGGGTATTTTTCTGCACTGGGGGCCCTTTTCCGTGCCCGCCTTTCATGACTGGTATGCCCGGAACATGTATGTGAAAGATTCGGAGGAATACAATCATCATCTGGCGCATTGGGGAAAGCATAAGGATTTCGGCTATAAGGATTTCATTCCGATGTTCAGAATGGAAAACTTCGATCCGGACGACTGGGCCAGGCTGTTCCGGGAAGCGGGTGCGGATTATCTGGTGCCGGTGGCGGAGCATCATGACGGCTTTCAGAACTACGGAAGCGGGCTGAGCCGGTGGAACGCGGTGGACATGGGGCCGCACCGGGATATTCTTTCGGATCTGCTGGATGCGGGCGACCGGGAGGGGCTGACCCGCGGCGTGTCCAGCCACCGGGTGGAGCACTGGTTCTTTTTCGGCCACGGGCGGGAATTTGACAGCGACGTGCCGGAGCATTCCGGCCGGGATGATCTGTACTGGCCGGCGATGAAGGAACCGGAGAATCAGCAGGATCTGTTCTCCGAGCCGTATCCGACGGCGGAATTCCTCGAGGACTGGCTGCTGCGCTGCTGTGAACTGGTGGACCGGACCCATCCCCGCATCTTCTATTTCGACTGGTGGATCCAGCATGAGGCGGTCAGACCCTACCTGATGAAATTCGCGGCGTACTATTACAACCGCTCCCGGGAATGGGGCGGCGGCGTGATTTATTACAAGCATGACGCGTTCCCCTTCGGCACGGCGGTGCCGGACATCGAGCGCGGTCAGTTTGCGGACGCGAAGCCGTTTCTGTGGCAGAGCGACACCTCCGTAATGCGGGGCAGCTGGTGCTATTCGAAGATGCCGGACCGGGCGGTGTACAAGTCTCCGGCGGAGATTGTGCAGACCCTGGTGGATGTGGTGGCCAAGAACGGCAGGCTGCTGCTGAACATCGGGCCGAAGCCGGACGGCACGATTGCGGAGGCGGACCGGAACGCGCTGGAGGCGCTGGGCAGCTGGATGCGGATCAACGGGGAAGCCGTCCGGGGCACGGAGCTGTGGCGGATCACCGGCGAGGGTCCGACCAGCACCGAGGAGGGCCAGTTTGCGGATGGCCAGGCCACCGGATGGACGCCGGAGGATTTCCGGTTCATGTGCCGGGGCAGCCGGATTTACGCGGTCTGCATGGCCTGCCCGGAGGACGGGAAGCTCCGGATCCGGTCCCTGCGTCATTCCGCGGAAACGGGCAAGCTGCCCCAGTTCCACGGAATCATCCGGGAAGCGGAGGTGCTGGGCATGCCCGGAAAGGCCGAATGGAAGCGGACGGAGGAAGCCCTGGAGGTGGATCTGGGACAGTGGCGGAGCGATCTGCCCGTGGTCGTCCGGGTGACGGTGGCATAACATATTTCCATAATTTGTTCTACCATTTGAAAATGATTTCTGATATAATCGGATGTATCACAGGGAACAGACATTTTGGATCCGAAGAACCGTTGAAAAGGAGAACATCGCCATGAAAATGACATTTCGCTGGTACGGAAGCGCTTCCGACCCGATCCCGCTGAAGTATGTGAAGCAGATCCCGGGGATGACCGGCCTGATGGGCCTGCTGGACAAGCCCGCCGGGGTTGACTGGCCGGAGGACGAGTTCGTTGCACTGAAGAAGGAAGTGAACGAGGCGGGGCTTGAGATCGAAGTGATCGAGTCCGTCAACGTGCACGAGGATATCAAGATGGGCCTTCCCAGCCGGGAGGAGTATATTGCCAACTATATCTCCACGATCCGGATGCTGGCGAAGCATGGGGTGAAGGTGATCGTATACAACTTCATGCCCGTGTTCGACTGGCTGCGGACCGATCTGGCCCGGGTCATTCCGGAGGATGGGAGCAACAGCCTGTATTTCGATGAGAAGGATCTGGGCGAAATGGGCCCGCTGGAAATCGTTCGCAAGACCGCGGAGGACAGCCACGGCTTCACCTTGCCCGGCTGGGAGCCGGAGCGGCTCGCGCTGCTGGAAAAGACGCTGAAGCAGTACGAGAATATCGGGCCGGACGATCTGCGGAAGAACTTCAAGTATTTCCTCGACGCGGTGATCCCGGTCTGCGAGGAGGTCGGCGTGCGCATGGCCTGCCATCCGGATGATCCAGCGTGGCCCATTTTCGGGCTGCCCAGAATCACCCACAGCCAGGAGGACTTTGACAAGATGGTTCAGCTGCACGACAGCCCGGCCAACACCCTCTGCCTGTGCACCGGATCCCTGGGAAGCAATCCGGAAAACGATATCCCCGCCATCATCCGGCACTTTGGGAAGATGAACCGGATCGGCGCGATGCATGTGCGCAACGTCAAGTACCTGGGGCATCATCATTTCCGCGAGGCAGCGCACCTGTCCAGCACGGGAGATCTGGATCTGTACGAGATCATGAAGGCGATCTATGAAACGGTCCCGGATACCTACATCCGTCCGGACCACGGACGCATGATCTGGGACGAGCAGGGAAGACCTGGCTACGGCCTGTATGACCGCGCGCTCGGTGCAGCCTACCTCAACGGCCTTTGGGAAGCGATCGACAAGGAAAACAGAAAATAAAGAAGCCTTAAGCAACGCAAAATAGAACCCGAAGGATCCGGGGGCGCTGCCGTGTGCGGTGAGCGTGAATCCATGCTGAAAAAATCAACCGAAAAAGAGAAGATCCGAAGGAGTCTGGGAGCGCAGCCGAGTGAGGTGCGAGCGAATCCATGCGGAAAGGTTTCAACTGAAAAAGAGAGGATCCGAAGGGGGTCTGGGCGGCGCTGCCGCGTGCGGTGAGCGTGAATCCATGCGGAAAGGTTTCAACTGAAAAAGAGAGGATCCGAAGGGGGCCTGGGGGGCGATCGGAAAGCCCCCCAGAAGAGAGGAGGAACTAAATGAACGCCATCGTAGGACAGAGCGGAGGCCCGACCTCCGTCATCAACGCCAGCCTGGCCGGCGTATTCCAGGCCTGCCAGACCCGCGGAGCGGACCATGTCTACGGAATGCTCCACGGAATTCAGGGACTCCTGCAGGAAAAGGTATGCGATCTGACCGAGCGGCTTGGTTCCTTCCTGGACATTGAGCTGCTGAAGCGGACGCCGTCCTCCTTCCTGGGCAGCTGCCGCTATAAGCTGCCCGATCCGGAGGCGGACGAAGCGGTCTATGAGAAGCTGTTTGCCATCCTGAAGAAGATGGACATCCGCTGGTTCTTCTATATCGGCGGAAACGACAGCATGGATACGATCTGCAAGCTTTCGGAATACGGAAAGAAGGTCGGATCGGACATCCGGTTCATGGGCGTGCCCAAGACCATTGACAACGACCTGATGCTGACGGACCATACGCCCGGCTACGGCTCTGCGGCGAAGTATATCGGCGTCGTCATGAAGGAAATCATTCGGGACGCCACCGTGTACGGCACCAACTATGTGACGATCGTGGAAGTCATGGGCCGGAACGCCGGCTGGCTGACCGCCGCAGCGGCGCTGGCCCGGGGCGAGGACTGTGAGGGCGTGGATCTGATCTGCCTGCCGGAGCTGCCGTTCCATACGGACCGGTTCCTCGAAAAAGTGGAACGGATGCAGAAGGAAAAGGAATCCATCGTCATCGCGGTATCCGAGGGTGTGAAGCTCCCGGACGGGCGGTTCGTCTGCGAGCTGAGCGACGATGCCCGCTCGAAGGATGCCTTCGGACACATCAACCTGAACGGGACGGCCCGGTATCTGTCCAACCTGGTGGCCAGAAATCTGCCGACGAAGACGCGCCCGGTGGAGCTGTCCATCCTGCAGCGCTGCGCGGCGCACCTGACCAGCCGGACGGACATCACGGAGGCCTTCCAGGTGGGCGGCGCGGCGGCCAAAGCCGCGTTCGAAGGGCTCACCGGCAAGATGGTGGCGCTGGAGCGGCTGAGCAATGATCCCTATCAGTGCACCACGAAGCTGGTGGATATCCGGGATGTGGCGAACTTCGAGAAGAAGATCCCGCTGGAATGGATCAACGATACGCGGACGGACATGCTGCCTCCGTTCCTTTCCTATGCCCGCCCGCTGATTCAGGCGGAGCTGACCCCGATCTACATCAACGGCCTGACGCAGCACATTGTGGAGGAATAATATCCCGACATCATTATTCAAGGAATCCGAAGGAGGTGAGGGGGCGCTGCCGCGTGCGGTGAGGCGCGAGTCCATGCGGAAAGCCCCCCTGTGAACAAACATGGCACTTCACGTAATGGAAGAAGCCAGCCGGTGCCTGGGCTGTAAAAAGCCCAGGTGTCAGGAGGGCTGCCCGATTCACACCAATATTCCGGAAGTCATCCGCCTGCTGAAGGACGGGAAGCTGAACGAAGCGGGCTGGATGCTCTTTGAGAACAACCCGCTGACGACGGTGTGCTCCCTGGTCTGCAACCACGAAAAGCAGTGCGAGGGGCACTGCGTCCGGGGAATCAAGGAATCTCCGGTCCATTTTTCCATCATCGAGAACTATATCTCCTCCACCTATGCGAATCAGATGGTGAAGGGTCCCGCCGTGCCCAACGGCCGGAAGGCCGCGGTGATCGGCGCGGGCCCCGCCGGCCTGACGATTGCGATCATCCTCGCCCGGTATGGCTATAAGATCACGATCTACGACAGCCGGGACAAGATCGGCGGCGTGCTGCGCTACGGCATCCCGGACTTCCGCCTGCCGGATTCGGTGCTGGATGACCTGGCGTACCGGCATCTGGAGCTCAAGGGCATCCAGTTCCGTCCGAATACCTATATCGGCAGCGCGATCACCATCGATGATCTGTTCCGGGACGGATACCAGAGCATCTTCGTCGGCGCGGGCCTGTGGAAGCCGAACAAGCTGAACATCCGCGGGGAGAGCCTGGGCCATGTGACCTATGCGATCAATTATCTGGCCAGTCCGGATGCGTTCCATCTGGGCGAGCGGATCCTGGTCATCGGCACCGGCAACAGCGCGATGGACTGTGCGCGCACGGCGATCCGCAAGGGGGCGCGCTTCGTTTCCTGCGTGAATCTGACGGATACGCTGACGGCCAGCCAGTACGAGAGCAGCTATGCCCGGCTGGAGGGCGTCGATTTCATCATGAACAAGTGCACCGTGGAGATCCGGGAGGACGGCGTGATTCTGGCGGACAGCCAGGTCGACGGAGACGGCCGCATCCGCCCGGTGGCGGGCACGGAAAAGCTGTATCCCTGCACGGGCGTGATCATCGCGGTCAGCCAGGGGGCGGAAAGCAACCTGGTGACGACCACCAGGGGGATCGATACGACCGGGCGCGGCCTGCTGACCGTGGACGAGGACGGGCGCACCAGCCGGGATGGCGTGTTTGCGGCGGGAGATGCCGCCAGCGGCGCCCGGACCGTGGTGGAAGCCGTGGCCAACGGCAAGCGGGTGGCGGAGGCCATGCATGCCTATATGCAGTCCCTTCCGATGCCGGTGCTGACCGATTATCCGGACGTGCCCGTTGCGGAAACGAAGGGCTCCGACGCTTTTGCGGAGCAGATCCTTTGATTTGTTTGACTTCATGGGGAAGCTGTGTTAGAATATTCAGGAAATTTGAACCGGGAGGTATTGAAATATGAAGCATATCCAGACTCTGAATACCCGTGACCTGTGCGAGAGCGCCAAAAAGGGCGGCTGCGGCGAATGCCAGACGTCCTGCCAGTCCGCCTGCAAGACCAGCTGCGGCATCGCGAATCAGCAGTGTGAAAACAAGCAGGAAGCGGACAAGTAATTCGGGCATCCATTCTGCCGCCGTAAGGCGGCTTTTCTTGTATAAGGAGAAAGCATGATTCATCGTTTTCATCTGGATGATCAGTATATTGTGGTGGACGTCTGCTCCGGCAGCGTTCACGCGGTTGATGAGATCGCGTATGAAATGATCGGGGGGTATGAGGAAAAAAACCGGGATGCCCTGATCGCGGAAATGCACGCGCGCTTCGGGGAGGATCCGGCGGAGCTGTCGTCGCTTTATGACGAGATCACCGCCCTGAAGGATCAGGGCAAGCTCTTTTCTCCGGACACGTTTGAGCCGATGGCCGGGGAGCTGAAGCAGCGGACTGCCGGCGTGGTGAAGGCCCTGTGCCTGCACGTGGCGCACACCTGCAACCTGAACTGCGCCTACTGCTTTGCCAGCCAGGGCAAGTATCACGGGGAGCGTGCCGTCATGTCCTTTGAGGTCGGAAAGCAGGCGCTGGATTTTCTGGTGGCGCATTCCGGCTCCCGGCATAATCTGGAGGTGGACTTCTTCGGCGGCGAACCCCTGATGAACTTCGAGGTGGTCAAACAGCTGGTGGCCTATGCCCGGTCGATCGAGAAGGAGAAGGGCAAGCATTTCCGCTTCACCCTGACCACCAACGGCATGCTGATCGATGACGATGTGATCGACTTTGCCAACCGGGAAATGAGCAATGTGGTGCTGAGCCTGGACGGGCGGAAGGAGATTCATGACCGCTGCCGGGTGGATTACGCGGGCAACGGCAGCTGGGAGCGGATTGTGCCGAAGTTTCAGAAGCTGGTGAAGGCGCGCGGCGGAAAGAACTATTATATGCGCGGCACCTTCACCCACGCGAATCCGGATTTCCTGGAGGATATCAGGGTCATGCTGGACCTGGGCTTCACGGAGCTGAGCATGGAGCCGGTCGTCTGCGCGGAGGATGATCCGGCCGCGCTGACGCGGGAGGATCTGCCCGTCGTGATGAACCAGTATGAGGAGCTGGCCCGGCTGATGCGCAGGCGGCAGAAGGAGGGTCGGCCGTTCACCTTCTATCACTATATGCTCGATCTCTCCGGCGGCCCCTGCATCTATAAGCGGATTTCCGGCTGCGGCTCCGGAACGGAATATATGGCGGTCACCCCCTGGGGCGATCTGTATCCCTGCCATCAGTTTGTGGGGGAGGAGAAGTTCCGGCTGGGAGACGTGTGGCAGGGTGTCACGAACCTGCCGGTCCAGCAGGAGTTTGCCGCCTGCAATGTCTATGCCCGGAAGGAATGCCGCGAGTGCTGGGCCCGGCTGTACTGCTCCGGCGGATGCGCGGCCAATGCTTATCATGCGACCGGGAGCGTCACCGGGGTGTATGAATACGGATGCGAGCTGTTCCGCAAGCGGATGGAATGCGCGATTGCGCTGCAGGCGGCACAGCAGACGGACCGGGAAGAAACATGAATACGCCCATCTGCGATTTTGTCCGCCGGTACCGGGCGTCCGACCCCGTCCGGATGCATATGCCCGGCCATAAAGGGGTCGCCCTGATCGGGCCGGAGGCGTCCGATATCACGGAAATCACCGGGGCGGACGCGCTGTATTCTGCCCGCGGGATCATCCGGGAGAGCGAGGAGAACGCGGCCGGACGGTTCGGGTCGGCGCGGACGGTCTATTCCGCGGAGGGCTCCTCCCTGTGCATCCGGGCCATGCTGCATCTGGCGGGCCTGCACGCGGCGGAGAATGGGATTCCCAGGCGGGTGCTGGCGGCGCGGAATGCGCACCAGGCGTTTATGACGGCCGCCGCGCTGCTGGATCTGGAGGTGGACTGGATCTTTCCGTCTCCGGAGGAGGGGCTGCTCGCATGCCGGGTGAAGCCGGAAACGGTGGAGAAAAAGCTCGCCCGCGGCGAATATATGGCGGTATATCTGACCTCGCCCGATTATCTGGGCAACCTTCAGGATATCCGGGCGATCGCGTCGGTATGCCGCAGGCAGGGCGTGCCGCTGCTGGTGGATAATGCCCACGGGGCGTATCTGAAGTTTCTGCCGGAGGACCGTCATCCCATCTCGCTGGGAGCGGATCTGTGCTGCGATTCCGCCCATAAGACGCTGCCCTGCCTGACCGGGGCGGCGTATCTGCATATTTCGCAGGCAGCACCGGAAGAATGGCGGTCCCGGGCGGATCAGGCGATGCGCCTGTTCGCCTCGACCAGCCCCTCCTGGCTGATTCTTCAGTCGCTGGACCGGGCCAACGAGGAGCTGGCCGGAGGGTATCCCGGGCGGCTCCGGGAGGCGGTTTCCCGGACGGATGCGCTGAAGGGCCGGCTGTGCGCCGCCGGCTGGCAGATCGCGGGCGATGAGCCGATGAAAATCACGCTGGACGCCCGGAAAAGAAAAATTCCGGGAGGGGAGCTTCAGTCGATGCTCCGCAGCGCCGGAATCGAATGTGAATTTGCGGATCGGGACCATCTGGTGCTGATGCCGTCTCCGTATACGTCGGACGGGGAATGGAACCGGCTGGAGGCCGCGCTCCTTTCCCTGCCGGAGGGCAGCGCGCAATGGGAATCCCCCTGCCTTGTGGCGCCTCCGCAGAAGGCGGTGTCCGTCCGCGAAGCGATGCTTTCCCCCTGGGAGATGGTGCCCGTGGAGCGCGCGGCGGGGCGGATCCTGGCGGATCCGTGCGTCAGCTGTCCGCCGGCGGTGCCGGTGCTGATGGCCGGAGAACGCATCACGGAGGAGGCGGTTCAGAGCTTTCTCTACTATGGGGTGGCCGAGTGTGCGGTCATGATGCGCGGCTTGGGGCGCTCCGTCGCATCAGTCCATAAACAGGCTCCCTGAAAACAGGCGGATCAGCAGCTCCTCCAGCTGCTGCGGGCTGGCCGCACATCCTTCCCGGGCATACTGCCGGGCAATGCAGGAGACGCCGCCGGCATAGAAGCTGGAGGCATAGCTCCGCGTGCATTCATCCATCCGGCCCCAAAGGCAGTCCGCCTGGCTGAGCAGCTCATGGAAGGTGTCGTACAGCAGGTAATCGATATGATTGTCCGTCAGGATGCGGATCAGATCCCGGTTGCGGTACAGGTATTCGCTGGTGCCGCGGCATATCTCGCGAAGGCTTTCTCCCGGAGAGGAAACGGGCCTTCGCTTTTCTTCCGCCTCCTGACAGCCGCACTGCGCCTGCAGGGTGAAGATCATCACGTTTTCCCGGCTGGTGAAAAGGGAATAAAAAGTCTGCCGGGAGATGCCGGCGGCTTTGCAGAGCTCGCTGACGGAGATCTGCGCATAGGGTTTCTGACGAATCAGGCGCATCATGGCCTGGGAGATCTGCTCCTGGGACATGAGCGCCGTTTTATTGTTGCCGCAATACATTTCGTTTCCTCCCGCCCTTCCCGGTGAGCGCCGGGAATGAACAAATGATAACAAAAGGCTTGACAATTGTCAATGTTCATTGTATCATGGCCCCAACAAACCTGGACAGATGTCAAGGCTGCGGGGGGCGGGATTCTCCCGTCGGGCTGAAGGCGGGTTCGGTTTGAACAGCCGGCGCGGGCCGGAAGGAGGAATGAAGAGATGGCAATTCTGCCTTTATACAATGTGCTGGTTCTGCCGGGGGCGAAGCTGTGGCTTCGCCGGGCGGATTACAAGTTGCTGGCGCAGAAGGATGCGGCCGTGGGCGAACGGGTGACGGTGCTGATGCAGAAGGAGAATGAGGACCGGGATGAGCTGACGGCGGAAAGCTTTTACCCGGTCGCCGTGGTCGGACAGGTGACGGAGGTCGATCAGAACGGCTTCGTGACGGTGGAGGTTTCCGGCCGCGTCAATATTGAAGAGATCGTTCAGCTGCCGGATCACAGCTTCAGCATGAGCGTTTCCCGCCGCGCGGATACCGGCGCCATGCAGCCGGAGGAGGCGGAACGCAGGCTGAACGCGGTGAAGAGCCGGATCCTGACCTTTTCGGAAGGCCAGCAGTGGGAGGGCTTCCTGAAAAGCTTTTCCCAGTACTGGGATACGCTGTGGACGGTGGCGGCGGTGATGTCGCCCTGGCTGAGGATCCCGGCGGAGGAGCGGTACGGGATGCTGGCGGAGGATGATGTTTCCCGCCGGTTTGATGCCGTGGAGCATGCGCTGCTGGAGGGCCTGGAGATGGTGGACGTCCAGAGCGCGGCCCAGACGGCGCAGCAGCAGGATTATGAAAAGCTCTATCGGGAATCCGCCATCAAGAAGCAGATGGAATACCTGCAGAAGGAACTGGATGCCATGCATCCGGAAAACGTGTCCGAGATCCGCCGGCTGGAGCTGAAGCTGGAGGAATCCGGGATGAACGAGACCGCCCTGAAGGAAGGGCGGAAGGTGCTGAACCGCCTGAAGGGCGAGGGCAGCAACAGTCCGGAGGCGGGCATGCTGACGGACTGGCTGGATCTGCTGACGAGCCTGCCCTGGAAGAAGGCGGAAAGCCGGGAAATCTCCATGGAGCAGGCGCGGGAAGCGCTGGATTCGCAGCATTCCGGGCTGGAAAAAGTCAAGAAGCGGATCCTGCAGCAGATCGCCGTGATGCGGCTGAAGGGGCAGCAGTCCGGTTCGATTCTGTGTTTCGTGGGCGCGCCGGGAACCGGGAAGACCAGCATCGGGGAGAGCATTGCCCGGGCGCTGGGGAGGGAGTACGTGCGCGTTTCCCTGGGCGGCGTCCGCGATGAGGCGGACATCCGCGGCCATCGGCGGACCTATATCGGCGCCATGCCCGGGCGGATCATCGACGGGATCCACAAATGCGGCTCCTCCAATCCGGTCATGGTGCTGGACGAGGTGGACAAGCTTTCCGCGTCCTATAACGGGGATCCGGCCAGCGCGCTGCTGGAGGTGCTGGATCCGGAACAGAATTTCTCCTTCACGGATCATTATCTGAATGTGCCGTTTGACCTGAGCGACGTTCTGTTCATCTGTACGGCCAATACGGTGGACACGATTCCGGAGCCGCTGCTGAACCGGATGGAAGTGATTCAGTTCCAGGGCTATACACCCCTGGAAAAGCAGCAGATCGCCCGCGAGCATCTGCTGCCCCGGGCCATGAGTGCGGTGGGCATTTCCCAGAAATCCCTGGCGGTTTCCGATGAGGCGATCACGCGGATGATCGAGGAATATACCCGTGAGGCGGGCGTCCGCGGGCTGAAGAAGTGCATGGATCAGCTGTGCCGCACGGCGGCGGTCGCCCTGGTGGACCGGCCGGATGAAAGCATCTCGGTGAACCGGGACAATCTGCCGGAATATATGGATATGAATCCGGTGCGCCGCCGGCATGTGGGGGAAAGCGCGAAGCCCGGCATCGTGACGGGGCTGGCCTGGACGCCGGTGGGCGGCGAAATCCTGTATATCCAGACGCTGCTGACGGCGGGAAGCGGAAAGATCACCGTGACCGGGCAGCTGGGGGATGTGATGAAGGAATCGGCCGAGATTGCGATGACCCTGGTGAAGGCGATGCTGCCGGAGCAGGCGGCCCGGTTCGGCGAAAGCGATCTGCATATCCATGTGCCGGACGGCGCCACCCCGAAGGACGGCCCTTCCGCCGGCATCACGCTGACCACCGCGCTGGCGTCGCTGATCACCGGCGTGCCGGTCCGGCCGGATGTGGCCATGACCGGAGAGGTTTCGCTGCAGGGGGACGTGGGCCCGATCGGCGGCCTGCCGGAGAAGCTGATGGCGGCGCAGCGCTCGGGCGTCCGCAGGGTGTTCATCCCGCGGGAGAATGAGACGGATCTGAAGGATGTGCCCCGGGAAATCCGGGAGCAGCTGGAGATTGTTCCGGTGGATACGGTGGAGGAAGTGCTCGGCGCGCTGAACATCATCGGCGCGACGGAGGAGCCGGCGGCGGTATGAACCGCCGGCCGGATGCGGACGGATAATTGGAAATAATGGTATTGAAACGGAAAACGGTGGTGATTATAATACAGTAACCATTGAATAAACGGAGCGTGAAGGAGGCGGACGGTATGCCGGGTCCCGGTGGTCCGATGGGTAGGGGTCGTTATCTGACGGAAGAGGAAAAACAGCAGGTGCCCCGGGTGACCCGGGAGATGCTGATCCGGATTTTTTCCTACCTGCGGCCTTACTGCGCTCAGCTGCTGCTGGTTCTGGGCTGCATTGCCGTTTCTTCGGTGTGCAGCCTTTTTCCGTCGATCCTGACGGGCAACATCGTGGATGTGCTGACGGGGAAGGACATGGGCGGATGGATCGGAAACGGTGTTTCCGCCCTGGTGAAGCTGATCCTGCTGTCACTGGCCCTGCACTTCTTTTCCAACCTGATCGGTGTGGGGGAAAGCTATCTGAATACCTGGATCGCGCAGCACATCTCCTTTGACATGCGGAATCAGATGTACCGGCATCTGCAGAAGATGTCGCAGCGCTTTTTTACCTCCGCCAGCCAGGGGGATATCATCACCCGGATGACGAGCGACATCTCCGGCGTGGAGAGCGTGGTTTCCGGATCCTTCACCACGATTCTGTCCAATGTGATTACGCTGATCGTTGCGGTGATTGCCATGTTCCGGAAAAGCTGGATCCTGGCGCTGGTAGGCCTCGTGGCGGTCCCGCTGTTTGTTCTGCCGACCCGCATGGCCGGCAAGAAAAGATGGAAGCTGGCAGGGGAGGCCCAGGCCTGCAACGATGAGATCAACGGCATCCTGAATGAAACTCTTTCCGTCAGCGGACAGCTGCTGGTCAAGCTCTTCGGGCGGGAGGAAAAGGAATACCGGAGATATGAGGAAGCGAACGGCCGGATGATCCGGCTGAACATCCGGGAGCGCATGGCCGGCCGCTGGTTCTTCATGCTGCTGAGCACGCTGACGACCATCGGGCCCATGTTGCTGTATCTGGTCGGCGGGATTCTGATCATGGAGCACGACAGCTCGCTGACGGTGGGCGACATCACCGTGCTGGTGGCGCTGCTGGGCCGGCTGTACGGGCCGGTCAACAGCCTGCTGAACATCCAGGTGGACTGGATGCGGGCCATGGCCATGTTCAACCGGATCTTTGAGTATTTCGACATGAAGCCGGAAATTGAGGACCGGCCGGACGCGCGAAAGCTGACGGGAGCCCGGGGAGAGGTCCGGTTTGAAGATGTCAGCTTCAGCTATGACGGCGACCGGCAGATCCTGAAGGATATTTCCTTTGAGCTGAAAAGCGGGGACTGCATTGCGATTGTCGGCCCCAGCGGCAGCGGCAAGAGCACCATCGTGAACCTGATCCCGCGGCTGTGGGACGTCTCCGGCGGCCGGGTGACCTTCGACGGGCAGGATGTCCGGGACTGGACGCTCCAGTCCCTCCGGGAGGAGATCGGAGTTGTCACCCAGGAGACATATCTTTTCAACGGAACGATCCGGGACAATCTGCTGTACGCGAAGCCGGACGCGACGGAGGAGGAGATGATCGAGGCCTGCCGGAAGGCGAATATCTACGATTTCATTCAGCGTCAGCCGGAAGGACTGGATACCATGGTGGGAAACCGGGGCCTGAAGCTGTCCGGTGGGGAAAAGCAGCGGATCTCCATTGCGCGGGTCCTGCTGAAGGATCCGGCGCTCCTGATCTTTGATGAGGCGACATCCGCACTGGATTCCATTTCGGAAGCGGCCATTCAGGCCGCCATTAACCCGCTGATTGAGGAAAGAACGTCGATTCTGATCGCGCACCGTCTGTCCACGATCCTGGCGGCGGATGAGATTCTCGTGGTCCGTGACGGGGTGATCGCGGAGCGGGGAAAGCACCAGGAACTGGTCCATGCCGGCGGAACGTATCAGGAACTGTATGAAACCCAGTTCCAGAAGGCGGAATGAACAGCAAAAACCGGATATGTCCCCTGAGAAATGGCCGCGAAAAGCGGGGACTCAGGGACATATCCGGTTTTTTTGAATCGGGTGCAGCTGCGTTTACGCCATGCCGTCGGCGGACGCGCCGGCGTTTTCTCCGGACTCCGCCTCTTCCTCATCCAGCCGCCGCAGACCGGCAATCTGGGTCACGGGCAGGGAGAAACAGATCGCGCCGGCCTTGGTATGCGTGCCGGCCTTTTCAATGATGGCGCGCATGATATCCGCCTTCCGGGATGCGCGGGCGACGATCAGGATGACTTCCTTTTCGTCCGCCAGGGAAAGCCCCTCGAACTTCTCCGCGGAGCGGATACCGGTTCCCTTGGCGGAGAGCACCGTGCCGCCGGATGCGCCGGCGGGGCGGGCCGCGTCCATCACGGCGTCGGAATGCCCCTCGTTCAGGATCACATAGATCAGTTCGTAATCAAATTTCATGTCCGGCTTTTCTCCGCTTCCGGGTTTCTGATCAGTCATGACGGCCAAGGTGCTGCCTCCTCCTACGCTTTTGATGGGGACGGAAATCATGATGCCGTTTCCGGGAATATCGATGTAGAGCTTTTCCTTGGCCTGGCGGATCAGCTTCCGGGTGCCTTCCCGGTCGGCAACAGCGCCGATCACAGCTTTTTCCGTTCGCGTCAGGCCGCTGAGACGAAGATGTTCCAGGGTCGCAGTGCCCTCACCGAGCATGGTCATGGAAATCCGGATTCCCAGGGATTTGAATATTTTCTCCATTCGGTTCCGCTTGTCCCGGTCCAGAATGGAAATGACAAAATTCAGCTCCATCTCATGCCTCCCACAGTTCGATGATATCGCTGTCGCCATAGGAGGACAGCGCCGGAGCGGCCGCATGGCGGCGGGATGCGAGCGATGCGATGACGCCCATGATCTGGACGGTGATCAGCGGCATCATCGCGACGAGCGCGACCAGGCCGAAGGCATCTGTCATCATGTTGCCGCCGGTGGCGGAGACGACACCCATCGCGAAGGGCAGCATGAAGGCCGCGGTCAGCGGACCGCTGGCGACGCCGCCGGAGTCAAAGGCGATGGCGGTGAAGGTTCCGGGTACGAAAAGCGTCAGCGCCAGGGCGATCGCGTAGCCGGGAATGATCATCCACAGAATGGAGATGCCCGTCAGCGCGCGGAGCATGCTCAGCCCCATGGCGGCCGATACGGCGATGGACAGGCTCAGCCCCATGGCCCGGGCGGAGATCGCGCCGGCGCTCAGCTCCTCCACCTGCTTGTTCAGCACATGGACGGCCGGCTCGGCATTGATGATGAACCAGCCCATGACCATGCTGATGGGAATCAGCAGGAAGCGCCACTTCGGATCCGCCAGCTGCTGCCCGAGCAGATAGCCCAGGGAAGAGAAACCGACATTCACGCCGGTCAGGAACAGCATCAGCCCGATCAGGGTCAGAATCAGTCCGGCAAAGATCCGGAGAAACGGCTCCTTCCGCAGCCGGAGGGAAATGACCTGGAAAATCAGGAAAATCACGACGATCGGGGCAAGCGCCTTGCCGATTTCCGCCAGGTTTTCCGGCAGGGCGGACAGATAGCTGCGCCCGAGCTCCACCGTATGCGCATACTGGCTGACGGTCTGGGAGGCGGAAACGGAATCGCTGCGATAGATGAATCCGAGAAACAGCACGGCCAGCACCGGGCCAATGGAGCACAGGCCGACCAGACCGAAGCTGTCCTGCTGCGCATTTGAGTCGCTGCGGACGGAGGCAACGCCCAGACCCAGTGCCATGATGAAGGGAACGGTCATGGGCCCGGTGGTCACACCGCCGGAGTCGAACGCGACAGACAGAAAGTTCGGATCGGTAAAGATGACCAGCAGGAAGATCAGCCCGTAGAAGGCCATCAGCATCCAGCGGAGCGGAAAGGCCTTCAGGATGCGGAGCAGGCTCAGCATCAGGAAGATGCCGACACCGACGGATACCACGATGATCAGGACAGTGGTATCGATGGCCGGAACGTTGCTGGAGAGCACCTGCAGATCCGGTTCGGCCACGGTGACGGCGACGCCGACCAGAAAGCCGACGATCAGAATCAGCGGAATGTTCCGGGAGCGGGTCAGCTTCGCGCCGATGTGCGATCCGATCTGGGTCATCGACATGTCCGCACCGACGGAAAACAGCCCCATGCCAACGATCAGAAATACCGATCCGATCAGAAACGACAGCATCAGGTCGTTCTGCATCGGAACCCACAGAAGGCACAGCACCGCGACGATCGTAACGATCGGAAGCACGGAGGCAGAGGATTCTTTGATTTTATCCAGTAAAATGCTTTTGCTTGGCATGAGGCATCTCCTTCACTGAGGACATCTGTGAAAGGAAACCCGGATCAGCGGATCAGGGTGATGTTCCGGAAGATGCTTACGAGTGTATTGGCGACGGTGGACATCGTTTTGATGAAGATGTCCAGCGCGACGCCGACAACGTCCTTGCGGGTATCGCCGACCGTGTCGCCGGTGACCGCTGCCTTATGGGCGGCGGAACCCTTGCCGTGGCCCTTCAGCGCGCCGGATTCGATATACTTCTTGGCATTGTCGAAGGCGCCGCCGGAATTGCCCATGAACAGCGCGCGGGGAATGGCAACGATCGTGGCGCCGATCAGCAGGCCGCCGACGAATTCCACGCCGAAGATGAAGCCTCCGATCACCGGGATCACCATGGCCAGCACGGAGGGGAAGAGCATTTTCTTCAGCGCCTGGCGCGCGGCCAGTGCGATCATCCGGTTGTAGTCCGGGACCTTCTTTCCGGCCAGTACTTCGGGGGTCAGCTGCTTGTCGCCCTCATCGGCCATCAGTTTGGCGGATTCAATGGTGTTATCGGTCAGCATGGCGGAGAAGTATTCCACCAGTGCGCCGCCGATGATGGCGCCGGCGACGACGACGAAGGAGGCGATGTTCAGGTTCATCTCGGCGGAATAGTTGCCGACATAGGAGACGATCAGGGAAACGGTGGCGAAGGCGGCGGAACCGATCGCAAATCCCTTGCCGACGGCGGCAGTGGTGTTGCCGACTGCGTCCAGCTTATCGGTGATCACGCGCACCTTGGCATCCAGATGGCAGCTTTCTGCCAGGCCGCCGGCGTTGTCGGCAATGGGGCCGAAGGCATCGATCGAAACGGTGGCGCCGACAAAGGCCAGCATACCCAGGGCGGCCAGCGCTACGCCGTAGGTTCCGGCGAGCTTGCCGGATACAAACAGCGCAATTCCGATGACCAGAACGGGAAGCAGGCAGGAACGGGAGCCGATGGCGTCACCCTTGGTGATCACGAAGGCTTCGCCTTCGGGTGCCATCTCAGCGAGGGAACGGGTGGGCTTATAATCCGTGGAGGTATAGTACTCGGTGATGGAACCGATGGCGACGCCGCTGGCAATGCCCAGCACCGCGCAGATCCAGGGGGAAGCCCATCCGGCGACCCAACCGTAGGTTTCCCGGAGAATGGAAGCATCGACATGGGCAAAGCAGATGGCTGCGGCACCCAGGCCGAGCAGAACCGTCAGTCCGGCGGAGATCCAGGTGGCGAGATTCAGCTCCCGGGAGGGATTGTCGCTCATCTTTTTCCGGGCGGCATAGAACAGGCCCAGCAGGCAGCTGAGGAGGCCCGCGCCGGCGACGAGCAGGGGATAGGTAATCGTGCCGCCAAAGACGGTTTCGAGCGCAGCCATGCTTCCGGCCAGCTTTCCCTCATACTGCTGGAACAGGATCACGGCGATCATCAGCGTGGCGGAAATCGTGGCCACGAAGGACTCCAGCAGGTCGGAGCAGTTGCCGGCGATGTCGTTGACGTTGTCGCCGATGAAGTCTGCGATGACGTTGGGAACGCGGGAGTCATCCTCCGGCAGATCATTCCGGACCTTGGCCAGAATATCCGCGGAAATGTCCGCCGCCTTGGTGTAGTTGCCGCCCGCCACGCGGTTGAACATGGCCACGAGGGAGCAGCCCAGGGAGTAGGTGGAGATCCGCATGATGGTCGGATTTACGCCCTCCAGCGTGGTCAGCAGGCCGCCGCCCAGCACGTTGTACTTTACGCTGCCGAAGATGAACAGGATGGCGACCAGCCCGAGCAGGCCGAAGGCCTGTACGCTCAGACCGGAAATGGATCCGCCGCACAGCGCGACCTTCACGGTTTCGCCGATGGACATGCTCTCCCGGGCCTTGTTGGCGGTCCGCACATTGGCGTAGGTCGCGGAACGCATGCCGATCACGCAGGCGCAGGAGGACATCAGCGCGCCGAAGACGAAGGTGATGCCGCTGGTCCGTTCCACAAACAGGCTGAATATCGCTGCCAGCGCCAGCACGACGATCACGATGGTGCGGTATTCCGTTTTCATGAAAGTATTTGCGCCGGAACGGATGATTCCGGCCATTTCGATCATTTCGGATGTGCCTTCCTTCATTTTGCGGATCCGCTGGTAATTCCAGAAGACATATCCCAGGGTCAGCAGAATGATGCACAGGACAATGAGATTCCAGTTGACAGACATGGTGAGGCCTCCAGTTTCAAGGATATTTTGCTGACGACAAAAACCAGAGGTCATTATAGCACA
>OCVV011294737.1_pt1 | contig 24536 bp, 20 predicted proteins | sample 1539721 | NCBI WGS metagenome assembly OCVV01 (sample SAMN02144230, study PRJEB22623) | gut metagenome | biome: sheep rumen | host: Ovis aries | place: New Zealand
ACTATGAAACTCTGTACCAGCATCTTAGCCGGCAGGATGTCCGGACAGGAGATCTGGTGAAGGCAGGACAGCAGATCGGAGCAGTGGGAGAGACCGGTATCAGTACAGCACCGCATCTTCATTTTGAGGTGTATGTGAACGGAACTCCGGTGGATCCGCTAGAGTATTATGAGTGACATTTTCTTTCAGTAAAATGAAGACCTTTTTACATCAGATGGATGTAGAGAGGCCGGAGGTATGAAATGTCGCGATTTATTTGGTGAGATCAGAGACTGCTTTTTTCAGTCTGGAAATCTCAGCCTTCAGGGTTGCAATTTCAGACTTGAGTGTAGCGTTCTCGGCAATCAGCTTCTCCTGCTTTGCAGCAGTAAGCAGATTGAGCTTTTCTGATACTTCCTTTTTAGCAGATGCTTTTACGGCTTCTGCTATTTTTGTTGCTGCTTTTTTCACTTCGGTTGTCTTTTCAGCGATTTTCTTCGTGGTTTTATTGACGGTGGCCTTAGTATCATTAAGGGCTTCCTTAGCGGGTTTGCGGCCACGCTTCTTCGGTGTGGCTTTAACAGCCGGAGCGGTTGCCGTGGTTTCTACTGCATCTGCGGGAGCAGCTTCGCTTTTTGCAGGTTCTGCTTTCTCCGCCGGGGCTTTTTCAGTCTTTACACCTTTCTTCTTTGTTGTAGCAGCCTTTTTCGCAGGCTTCTCCTTCTTGGTAGAAGCAGCTTCACTGTTTGCGGCCTTTTTCCAGTTGTTCAGTGCATTTACTGAAATAGATAGCTCCTTTGCTGCCTTGGTTACTCCGATCTCTGCGACATTAGCAAGAGCTGCGGCCTTCTGTTCTTCAAGATAGGATTTGTTAGCCATGGTTATTGAAACCTCCGATTTGTTTTTCCTATATTTTGGCTTAGGAGGACGGATTTTTGAAGTATTGCATTTAAATGGTTTCGTATGGCTGGGTCGATTGGATTAAATATACCTTCATCGAAATGGTAGATAGATATGAGTTCGAGTAGAATAAACTCCGCCTGACAAAAGGCAAGGAATAATCTTAAGGAGGAACTAAACATGGAAGGAAGAGTTTTTGGTTATGCCAGAGTTAGTAGTGAGTCACAGCACGAGGATCGTCAACTGGACGCTCTACGAAATTTCGGCGTAGATGACAGGATGATTTATGTTGATAAGCAGAGTGGGAAAAACTTTGATCGCCCGAGGTATAAAAAGATGGTAAAAAGAATGAGAAAGGGAGATCTGCTAGTATTAGGGAGTATAGACAGATTAGGACGAAATTACAAACAAATGTTGGAACAATGGCAAATTCTTACAAAGAAGAAGTATGTTGATATATTTGTTTTGGACATGCCGATTTTGGATACAAGAAAAGACAGAGACCTGTCAGGAACTCTAATAGCAGATATCGTTTTGCAACTACTCTGTTATGTCAGTGAGACAGAACGAAGTCATATTAAAGCGCGTCAAGCTGAAGGTATTCTGGCAGCTAAAAACCGAGGAGTTAAATTTGGAAGACCTGAAAAGGAACTGCCGAGTAACTTCACTGAGATATGTAATATGTGGGGGCGGGGGGAACTTACAATAAATGAGGCGGCTGTTAAGTGCGGGATGTCAAGAACTACATTTTATAATAAGGCTAGAAGATACAAGACAGTATAGTGTTTGTGAATCCTCCACTAAAATCGGCATAGAGAATCAGGAACTCTTTCTCTATGCTGATTCTATAGATTCTAGCTGATTTCATAAGGTGTACTTTTTTGAATGGACCATATTTCAAACACAACACTAAATATACCACAATTATGTATAGATGTCTATAATTTTTCAATAAATAATTGGCCATTTTGCACAAAATAATATAGGAATTTAAGTTGAAATTAGATTCAAAAAAGTACACTTTATGGAACGGATTGACTCGTTTTGGTTATGACAAATAATACGGGCAAGATACTAAATATTAATCGAAGGGGGATAACTATGACAGACTTTGCACGAAGATTACCGGTTTATTTATTAATTGATTGTTCCGGATCTATGATGGGTGAACCAATAGAGGCGGTTAAACAAGGAATAAAAGCGCTTCTTTCAGAATTGAGAAGCGATCCGCAGGCTTTGGAAACGGCATATTTATCAGTGATAACATTTGATAGTACAGCACGGCAGATAATTCCTCTTACTGAATTAATGCAGTTTAAGGAACCGGAGATATCTGTCGGAGGGGCTACTGCTCTTGGAGCCGCGTTGAATATTCTTGTTGACTGCATTAATAACGAAGTAAGGAAGTCTACCGAGACTCAAAAAGGGGATTGGAGACCATTGGTTTTTATTCTGACCGACGGATCACCATCGGATATGGCGGCGTTCAGTGAGGCGGTACAGAAGATCAGGTCAGTGAAAGCGGCTAATATCATAGCTTGTGCAGCCGGATCAAATGCGGAGACTTCATATCTTAAACAGATTACGGAAAACGTTTTGATGATGAATACCCTTTCTGCAGGCGACATGGCTCAGTTCTTTGCGTGGGTATCCGGATCAATTAAGATGTCTTCCAAGAGTCTTGACGCAAAACCGGGTGGGGAGATTGAACTTCCTCCACCGCCACAGGGGTTTGTTGTTGTACCTTAGTGGAAATCTAAATGAAGGAGAGTAATATATGCCCGAATCCAATGATGATATGGTGCAAACGTCGAAGGAAGAATCTGAAGTAAAACTCCAAGAGGCGCCGTTAATCTCCGAAGTGCAGGAGGATACTGAAAAAGAAACGTCTATAGATGATGCCGTTGGGATGAATGAAGAAAAACCGGAGTTGTTGGGGGAGAAAAAACAGAAAATCACGGATATGAATTCGCAAACACCTAATCCATGTTCAGACGATAAAAGTGGAGAAGTGAATGGTAGTGAGGAATGCCAGAAAAAAGAAGCAGTACAGGAGAGTCAGGCAAGGTCTCTCAGTAACGAAGAGGTCACAGGTTATACGGCTTCTCTTTGGAAATATCTTCCAGTTCCGGTTGATGAACCTGAACCTGCTCCGGAATATATCAATGGAATGGTAGATTATCCAAGAAGCAAAATAATCGCGGCAAGAGTTCGGGGGAAAAAACATAAACACGAAGGTACAAACTGTGACGACTGGTATGAAGTGGCAAATTATGAAGATGTTACTTTTATTGCCGTTTCTGATGGCGCGGGATCAAAGAAGTTTTCGCGGATTGGCTCAAGAGTTTCCTGTAAGGTGGCAATAGGGTATATGGTCAGTCATTTTGAGAAGTTATTTTCATCTCAACCTAAGTTGAGGACTGATCTGAAGCTCCCCATTTCGGATCCGAAGTGTATGGAGGCATGCACTAAGGTTGCAAAAATAGTACAGGAGGCGGTTGTTCAGGCGCGGGAAGCGGTAGAAGCTGCGTTTTATTCCAGGAAGATGGATACGGCATACAAGGAAATCCTGGGGCGTGAGCTTCGGCTTACGGACTTTTCGGGAACACTTTTGCTTACAGTCTTAATCCCTGTTAGCGATGATAAAGAACATCTCGTATTTTCCTGTCAAATCGGAGATGGAATGATTGCATTGGTTAATACGAATGCGGGATTTGAGAATTCAGTAAAATTAATGGGTGTGGCAGACAGCGGTGATTTCTCCGGGGAGACAGACTTCCTTACATCTCCACAGATGAAGAATATGGAGAAGCTTCAACTGCGAACCAAAATATCCAGAACGAGCATGGATACGGTTATGGTGATGAGTGACGGCGTGTCGGATGATTATTATCCAAATGAGACACAGATGTCCAGGCTGTATTTCGATTTAGTCGTAAATGGCATATTGGATATGGATTCAACACCAACGTCAATGGCCACTCTTACTCAGGAACAGGTGAAGTTGATTAGGCATATACCTGATCCACAGATATATCCATGGGTGAATGATCAGACAATCAAGATTCCAATTCAATATACAAAACGCATCCTTGAATCGACAGGACTTACTCTGGAGGATCTGTGGAATGATCGCATAATTATAAACTTGGCAAGACTGGAAATGGTTGATGAGCAAGGCCCGTCCGATCCGAGCGAGAAGTTGAAGGTGTGGTTGGATAATTATGTCGAACGTGGATCATTTGACGATCGGACCTTAGTGGTAGTAACTGTGTAAGGGGGAAGAGAGATGAGTCAGATAGCTGAAGCTACATTAGCTGATGGCAGAAAGATTCAGTATGTGATAAAAGCTGATCCTCCGCGTGGTGGTATGAAATATACCTACTTTGCGCCTGACAAATCGTATGTTGTGCAATTCTTTAATAACCCGGAGGTGGCAAACGATCCGAATCTCAGAAGGCGTATTGAGGCAATTATAGGAAAGTATAACCCTACAGTTTCCGAACAGGATGGGGGTGCAAAAGGAAACAGTACGGAGATGGCAAAATACTTCTCCGATAGATTCTGCTGGCCGACGGCTATCGTGGTTCAGCCTGAGTTTGGTATCGTTTGTCCTGCGTATCCCACCAATTACTATTTTTCGGACGATGCGTCTGTTATTCCTGAATTAAGCAAAGAGATAAGAGGCAAGGATAAGAGAAGTAAGTGGTTTACGTCTGCAAAGCTTCGAAGATATATCAAAGAAAAAGAACTCGGTGATTTTAGGGCGATGCTTCAGATGTCAATATCACTGGCACGATCGATCCGAAGGATGCATCAGGCGGGATTGGCTCACTCGGATCTTTCCTGCAATAATGTGTTGGTGGATCCTTTAAGCGGAGGGTGTGTTGTTATCGATATAGATTCGCTTGTGGTTCCGGGTCTGTATCCGCCGGAGGTAATCGGCACGGGTGGGTATATAGCACCGGAAGTTCTTGAGACGATTGCGCTTCCCTTTGGAGATCCCAGGAGAAAACTACCATGCTCTTATACGGATCTGCATGCTATGGCGATTTTGATCTATGAGTATCTTCTTTTACGACACCCATTAATCGGACCGAAGACTCATTCTGATGACCCCGATTTGGATGATTTCCTTAGCATGGGACCGAAGGCTCTGTTTATTGAACATCCGAATGATCACAGCAATCGTCCACGGGATCTGGGACTGACGATCAAGGATATGGGACCTCAGTTGGAGGAATTGTTTATCCGCGCCTTTGTGGACGGGCTCCATAGTCCAAATGAACGCCCAACGGCAATGGGATGGGAGAAAGCGTTAGTAAAGTCCTGGGATTTGTTGCATCCATGTGAGAACCCGGATTGTGCGGCAAGATGGTTTATTCTGTATGATCCGCAAAAGCCGGTTTGCCCGTTTTGCGGAACCCCCGTAAAAAAAGAAAATTTCATCAGGTTAAAGTTGAAGAGTCAACTAAGAGGAAGGGATGGCCAATGGGTTCCAGCCGGTGAGATCAACGCTTATCATAATATGCCGCTTTTCAAGTGGCATATGGTCTCCGATGTTTTTCCGGATGAAAAGGCAGACAGAAGTATGATGGCATATGTATGCAAGTATCAGGGACAATGGTTGCTGGTGAATCACGGTGCTCATGGAATGACGTCACCGAGCGGAAATATTGTTCCGAAAGGTCAGGCAATTTTGTTGAAAGATGGAATCGTGTTCCGTATGACAACCGAGAATAGAGGATATCTGGTAGAAGTATCCTGTGGCAAATAACAGAAATAAGAAAGATGGAACGTATGAAATTTGATGGATTAACAGAAGAAGAAGTTGAAGAAAGTCGGGTAAAACATGGATCCAATGCATTGACTCAGATTCCTCCAGATCCTCTTTGGAAAAAGATCCTTGAAGGCTTTAAGGATCCCATGATCATGATCCTGTTAGTAGCCTTGATCATCCAGATTATACTGTTCTTTTTGGGTCAGGCCGAGTGGTTTGAACCGGTAGGGATCTTTATTGCGATCATGATTGCAAATGGAGTGGCTTCCTACAGTGAGAACAAGCAAGAAGGAAAAGCCTCAGCATTAAAAGCGGAAGAAGAAGCGAAAGAGATGGCGAAGGTCATCCGTGATGGAAAACTTGAGGAGATTCACGTCACGGAAGTTGTAGTCGGAGATATCGTTTTTCTTCAGGCTGGGGACAAGATCTCGGCTGATGGATTGATTGTTGATGGAGCACTAAAGGTGGATCAGGCAACGCTAAACGGGGAGACGGAAGAAGCGGACAAGTTGCCTATAACCGATGGTGATCAATATGACATTAAGGATCTTCTGAATAAGCACTATGCGTATCGAGGCACTGTTGTATGCGGTGGCGACGCATATATGGAAGTTAAGGTTGTCGGTGATAAGACACTGTTCGGTGAACTGGCACTTGAAGTTCAGGAGGAGACGCGGGAAACTCCGCTGCAGGTTAAACTTGGTAAACTTGCAAAACAAATCTCAACATTCGGCTATATCGGTGCGATTTGTATCGTAATAGGTATTATGGCTAAGACACTCATTTCGGGTGATATACCGAAAGACGGATATGAGTGGATACGTCTTATTATGGATGCAGTAACGGTTGCGGTTACCATTATCGTGTGTGCGGTTCCGGAAGGACTTCCCATGCTTACTTCATTCCTGTTGTCATTTCAGAGTCTTAAAATGGCAAAGGACAATGTGCTGGTCAGAAAGATCAATGGTCTGGAGACCGCGGGAAGTCTGAGTATCCTTTTCAGTGATAAAACAGGAACCATAACAGAAGGACGCCTGTCGGTTGTTGAGATGGCGACGGGGAATGTTAAGATCTTTGATTCGCTGAAAGAAATATCGGCGCCCCTGGCTATGGATGTAATAACCGGCATAGGAATCAATAACGGAGCTATGGTAAGCGACGGACATATCATTGGCGGAAACAGTACGGATCGTGCCTTGATGTCATTCCTCGTTTCTTCTGTCGCAACGGACGCTATTGGTCGTGAGGATGTAAAACGATTTAATGCATTTGATTCCACCAAAAAGAACTCCAGTGTGACGCTCATTCGGGATGGAAAAGTCAGCACTTACATAAAAGGCGCTCCGGAGATGATACTTGAAAAATGTACGCATTACGTTGACGAAAACGGAGACGTCAAAGAGCTGGTTGAAAAAAATTATCTCACTTCGTACATAGATACTCAGACGGGCAGATCCATGAGACTTCTTGCTGTGGCAAAGGTTGAAGGAGAAGATATAGATGAGAGTCTCACACTTATCTGTGTAGTGAGTATTCGTGATAATGTTCGAAAAGAAGCGATTGATGCCATTAAGGAAGTGCAAAATGCCGGCATACAGGTTGTCATGGTGACCGGAGATCGAAAAGAAACAGCTGTTGCCATAGCAAAGGAAGCAGGACTTCTTACGGATAACCGACAGATTGCCCTTACATCCTCGGAACTGGCAGAAAAAACGGATGATGAACTGAAAGAGCTTCTGCCTGATCTCCGCGTGGTTTCACGTGCGTTGCCGACAGATAAAAGTCGGTTGGTAAGGGTTGCACAGGAATTGGACATGGTAGTCGGAATGACCGGTGACGGTGTGAATGATTCACCTGCGCTCAAGAAAGCGGATGTAGGTTTCGCTATGGGAAGTGGAACTGAAGTTGCCAAGGAAGCGGGTGATATAACTATCTTGGATGATAATTTTTGCTCAATTGAGAAAGCTGTATTATATGGCAGAACGATGTTCCTGAGCATCCGAAAGTTTCTTATTTTCCAGCTAACGGTTAATGTCGCTGCGGTTCTGACGTGTTTTCTTGGACCATTGTTTGGGGAAAATGTTATCCTTACGGTTATTCAGTTACTATTGATTAATCTTGCGATGGATACGCTTGCAGCAATCGCATTTGGCAGTGAACCGGCTATAAAAGAATATATGAAGGATAAGCCGGTTCCTCGTACCGCAAGCATAATTAGCAAGAGTATGTTTATTGAAATCATCATTAGTGCTTTATATATTACATTCGTATGCTTAGCAATTCTCTTTATTCCGGCAATAAGAAATCTTTTCGGAGATGTGGATTCAACCTATCTCAAGTCGGCTCTGTTTGCTACGTTTATGATGGCAATTACATTTAACGGATTTAACGCAAGAACCAAAAAGATTAATGTATTTGAAAATATAGGAAGGAATAAGACGTTTCTGCTGGTTATGTTATCGATTCTTGTACTCCAGTTCGTTTTCGTCACATTTGGCGGGAATGTTTTGAATGTGGAGGCGCTTAGTCCATCAACATGGTTAATCTGTGGATTGATGGCATTCCTTGTCATTCCGATAGATATGATTCGTAAGGTTATCATGAAGGAATGATTGATTGTGTACCCTGGCAGCGGGGATCTGCTGCAAATATATATTATTATTTATAGGAGGAGTGTATCATGGCAGTTAATTTATCAAAGGGACAGAAGGTCGATCTTACGAAAGGGAATCCGGGACTGAACAATATCATCGTAGGCCTCGGATGGGACACCAATAAGTATGACGGTGGTGCCGATTTTGACCTTGATGCGGCAGCGTTTCTGGTAGGCGCAAATGGAAAGGTTGCAAGTGATGCGGATTTTGTTTTCTATGGAAATCTGAAGCATGCTTCCGGTGGTGTTGAGCATACAGGAGACAACCTTACAGGAGAAGGTGAAGGCGATGATGAGGTACTTAAGGTTAACCTTTCTCAGGTACCTGCAAATGTTGAAAAGATTGCTTTCACGGTTACGATCTATGATGCAGATGTTCGCCATCAGAATTTCGGTCAGGTAAGCAATGCGTATATTCATATCGTTGATGCTAATACCAACGCCGAGCTGATCCGTTTCGATCTGGGAGAAGATTTCTCGATAGAGACTGCTGTTGTTGTAGGCGAGCTCTACAGAAACAACGGTGAATGGAAGTTCAATGCCATTGGTAGTGGTTTCCAGGGCGGCCTTCATGCACTTTGCCAGAATTTTGGTGTGAATGTCTAATTATAAGCTTGAGTTTACAGGGTTGTGGGTGTGGAGGGGATTCTCTTTCCTCCACACCTGACTAGTGTTACTTTGGATCAGGGGAGTTAGGAAATTACTGTAAAAAAAGAGGGGGGTAGAACGGATATGTCGGTCAATCTTCAGAAGGGTCAGAAAGTTGAATTACGAAAAAGCAATGGAGGGCAGTTACGTCAGGTAATGGTAGGTCTTGGCTGGGATGAGGTAAAGCAAAAACGTGGTTTGTTTGCTCCGAAACCAATGGATATCGATTGTGATGCATCAGCCTTCCTGTGTCAGAATGGACGTCTGCAGGGAGTCGAGGATGTGGTATATTTTGGTAACCTTACACATCGTACAGGATGTGTAAGGCATATGGGTGACAATTTAACCGGTGCAGGTGATGGAGATGACGAACAGATCATGGTTGATCTTGCATCCCTCCCCGTACAGTTTGACAGGGTTGTTGTCGTAGTAAATATTTACCAGGCAGCTCAGCGTAGACAGCATTTTGGAATGATCCAGAATGCATTTATCAGAATATATGATTATGAGACAAATCAGGAATTATGCAGATATAATCTTTCGGAAAACTATAATGGTATGACCGCAATGGTTTTTGGTGAGTTGTACCGCTACAATGGGGCGTGGAAGTTTAATGCGATTGGCGAGGCTACAAGCGATAACAGCATTACCGATTTAGCACGCAGGTTTTCATAGCAAAGAATTAATACCCGTTTTAAAGTTAATGAGTAGATGTATGTGTGCGGGAACTTTCTATCACTGAATGCTCCCGCACAGTAATTATATAAGGAGGCCTCTGCAATGAATATGCAACGCGGGTTCAGGGATAAACTTGACAAATATGCGAATCTGAATCAGGAAATCGTAATAGAAATGAAGGTAAATGGAAGTTCTGTTTATGATTATTGTTGTTTCGGAGTTGATGGAAATAATAAGCTCTCTGACGATCGTTATATGGTTTTTTATAATCAGATGAAATCTCCGTCAAATGAGATTACATACACGGCAGAGGGAAATGGAGCTATATTTGCTCTTCAGTTGAATCGTCTTCCGGCATCAATAAATAAATTGGTATTTACCGTAAGTATCGATGGAAATGGAACCATGGGAAATATCATGTCTCATACGGTTTATTTAAAACAGAATCAGAATGTGTTTGCGGATATGACCTTATCCGGAAGTGATTTTCATTCCGAGAAAGCCATAATCTCAATTGAAATATACAAGAAAGATGTTTGGCGGATTGCCGCGGTTGCCAGTGGGTTTAATGGTGGCTTAAGTGAGCTGTTGCGTGAATATGGTGGGGAGGAAGCAGGTCCGTCCACATCCGGGAACAATCCACAACAGTCGGGATACAATCCGCAGCAACCGGGATATAATCAGCAACAGCCTGGATATAATCAGCAGCGGCCAGGATACAATCCGCAGCAGCCCGGATATAATCCACAGCAGCCGGGATATAATCCGCAGCAGCCGGGATACAACCAGCAGCAGCCGGGATACAACCAGCAGCAGCCGGGATACAACCAACAGCAGCCCGGATATAATCAGCAACAGCCCGGATATAATCCACAACGGCCGGTAAATAATCCACAACCACAGGGGTATAATCCGCCTCCGGCATATAATTTAAATCAAGGATTTCATCCTCAGGCATATCAGAACACAAATGTACAAAATCCCCCTCAGAAGGTGAATCTACAGAAGGGCCAAAAAGTAAGTCTGGTAAAGGGCAATAATGGACTTGGAGAGATTCTGATCAATCTGAATTGGAAGCAACCGTCCGGTCTGTTTTCACATCCGATCGATCTGGATCTGGGATGTCTGTACGAACTGAAGGATGGTTCTAAGGGGACAGTCCAGGCTTTGGGTAATTCCTTCGGTTCTTTAACCAGTGAACCTTATATTTCCTTGGATGGAGACGATAGAACCGGTGCTTCATCAGTAGGTGAGAATTTGAGAATCAATGGAAAGATGGTTCCGAAGATTAAAAGGATCCTGGTGTATACATTCATCTATGAAGGAGCAACTAACTGGAAGACCGCGGATGGGGTCGTGACCGTAAAATGTCCGGGCAGTCCGGATATCATTGTACACATGGATGAATATGGAAGCAGTCAGAGGATGTGCGCGATTGCCATGCTTGAAAATATCAACGATACGCTTAGTGTTGAGAAAGTTATAAGGTTTTTTGATGGACATCGGTACATGGATCAGGCATTTAATTGGGGATTGAAATGGGTAAGAGGAAGTAAGTGATTTCTTCTTTTGGAGGCTTGTTTATGCTATGATGGGAAGGATTCAAGAACAGTTTAATTCATTTCAGGGTCATGAATTTATATTGGAACCGGGAGAATATGAGGGGCCGCTTTTAGTTGATCGCCCAATCGTTATTGATGGCAGCAGGTCAACATTGTGGGCTGAAGAAGGACCGGTTTTAATAATAATGTCTTCCGGTGTCACAATTAAAAATATCCGGGTAGAGGTAATAGGGTTACAACCCGAGGATGCATCCTGTATTGCGATTAAAACTGAAGACACACTTACTCAACTTGAAAATGTGGAAGTGAATGGCAGATTGGTTGGCTTTGCTCAGGAGGCTGAAAACTGGGCTGTTCCAGCTGTTATTTCGTTGGGAGAATTTGCCGCAGACAAAGAAAACTCATTTTCCGTAGGTATGCCGATCCCATCTGGTGCAACACTTGACTGCAAGGTGAAGGGTCTTCGATTAGCACCGTTACAGATGGATCAAGGACAAAGTAATCTGGTCCTGACAACAGATACGTTACGAAATAATACGATTATTTACGGGGAAATCCTGATTAAAACATCCGTGCTTCGAAGAATATATGTGACCGGAAAAGCACTACAGCATGCAGCTTGTCATAATGAAGTGATTCCGATTTCCAGTGTACCGACAGATTCTTTACCGGCGCAGATCACTTCGCCGATAGACATCATAGCTCCATTGGAAGTAGATCAAAATGTTCAGGTTGTGCAGAAGGGACAACGGGTGCCGGTAAATGCATCAGAATCTTCAACGTTAAAGATTGTATTTGAGCATAAAACACCGTTTGAAATGGATATTGACAGCTACTCTTTCACTTTGGGTGAAAATGGCAAAGTGTCTTGTGATGAAGATCTGATTTTTTTTGGGAAAACGGAAGCTGATAACGGCTCTATTCGAGCCAGTGTTTCGGGATCCACTCAGTTGGTTGTTATTGATTTAGATAAAGTAGATAGCTGGGTGAAGCGTATATCTGTTTGTTATTCTATTTATGATGATACCAATCATATTTTTAATGAAGTAGTGAACCCTTTGATTCGTGTTTTTACAGGGGATACCGAGTTGTTTCGTTTTGAACTTACAGGTCTTTCCATAGAGAAAACGGTGGTTGCTGTTGAAGTATATCGATACAAAGGGGAATGGAAGCTAAGCTTTGTCGGAGCAGGTTACAAGAACGGATTAAGACGATTATGTGAAGAATATGGGGTAAATATAGAGTGAGCTCCGGATGAAACTTATATAATCAAAATATCGGAGGTGAAGTAGATGATATGCAGTAATTGCGGAAAGCAGATACCGGATAATGGAAATGTCTGTATGTTCTGCGGTTGTGAAATATCAGCAGTGAGAGATATAAACACAAATGGATTTCCCGGACAAAATGCCGAAGCAATGCAGGGACAGCAGGTCCGTGAACCAGGAAAGGAATCGGTAACACCAACCGAGAACCCTATCGGACCGGATGGGAAAATAGTGAATAGTGTTGTAGATCCCCAAGGGAATACGTGGGGGATGAAATGGTATAAATTTATTCTATATGGTCAACTGTTTATTTCAATGGGATTTAGAGTCCTTTCAGGAATTATAATGTTGACGGGATTGCAATACGGAAATAAAGCGTCCAGGGAAATGACATATCTGTTCGTTCCTAAATTGAGGGCTGTGGATATTACTGCAGGTATCATAATAATTTGTGTTGCATTGTATGGATTCCATGTGAGACGGCGTTTGGCAGATTTTGGATATGATGGGCCAAGCTTATATTATCGGTATTATTTTCTCAATCTCGGAGTGCTGGTTTTATATCTGATCGTCTGCCGAATTCTTGCTGGCGTATTTTCTCCTGGGACAGGTGCCTATATCCAGTTCGCGGAGGCAATTATTATGTTGATAGCAAATCGTATCTATTTCACAAACCGTGCTTTCTTATTTAGCAAGTATTGAAAGATAAGCAGGAATATATAACATTTATCAACCGGAGAGCATTAATGATGGTTAACACTGACCGTGCAAAACTTCAATATATGGTTGGCGGGCTTCTATATAGCCCGGCCATGAATGCAGGGCTTGCCAGCAAAATACTAAAGGCTGCATTTCCCTGCCTGACATCAGTTGCCATTTGCCTGGAGGACTCTATATGCGACGAGTCATTGGAGGAAGCGGAAAAAACACTTTTCAGAACTCTTGAAACTCTTTCTGAAGGAGGGATCACGAAGAAGGATCATCCATTATTGTTTGTTCGTATACGTACTCCAAAGCATATGACGCATATATATAATTTCCTGAAACCGTTTAGGGATATAATCACGGGTTATATTTTACCCAAATATGATTTATCGAATTGTGAAGAGTATAAACAGGTTATTCTTGATATTAATGCCGAATCTGAAGTATCGGTCTTTATTATGCCCATCTTGGAAAGCCAGGTTACAGCAGATCTTAGGACTCGTGCAGATACGCTTGTTGCAATTAAAAAGAATCTTGATTCGATGAAGGAATATGTATTAAATGTCCGTGTTGGCGGAAATGATCTCAGTAACCTGTATGGCCTGCGTCGAGGGGTTGACCAAAATATATATCAGATAGGCGTTATTCGGGACATATTATCTGATGTAATTAATGTGTTCGCGTCTGACTATATAGTTTCCGGCCCTGTGTGGGAGTATTTCGGAAAGGATCCGGATGCTCCCTGGGCAACCGGATTACGCAGTGAGCTGGAATTGGATCGGTTGAACGGGTTTATCGGAAAGACAGCGATTCATCCGTGTCAGCTTCCTTTGATTTATGAAAGCCTTAAGCCGAAAAAATCAGATTATGACGATGCGCTCAGGATTCTTGGATGGAATTCCTCCGGTTTGGGAGTGGAAAAGAGTATGGATGGTTCTCGGATGAATGAGGTGAAATGTCACCAAAAATGGGCATCCAGTATAGCCGCATTAGGTGAAATCTTTGGGATCAGGGAGGAATGATCCTGCATTTTCCAGAACCTTATAATACTTCATTTTATTCGGAGGTCTTACATTGGATTCCTATGAAACTAAAGATGTATTGGTGTTGGCTAAACGCTACAACAATACAAAGCGTTCCTATTTGTTGATTAATCCGTTGCAGGCAAAGCATATGCCGGCCATTCCTTCTGAGGCGTTGAAGATGATGAAATGTCTCGGAGAAAAAATAGCAAAAAAATACCCAACAGCGGGTCTTGTAATCGGGTTTGCAGAAACAGCAACAGCAATTGCAACGGTAGTTTCCGAATGTATTGGCGGTAGTTGTAGATTAATTTATACGACAAGAGAATCCGATCGGGGGTTGCCTGATTGGATTTATTTTAATGAAGAACATAGTCATGCTGTTGAACAGAAGCTCTTTACGGGCGGACTTGAGAGATGGATACGGGAGTCCCAGCAGATTATTATTGTTGATGATGAAATATCAACTGGTAAAACATTACTCAATATGGTCGAACAATTACGAGTTACTTATTCGGACATAAGATCCAGACAGATCATTGCGGCATCTATTATAAATCGGTTGTCACCTGAGAATGAAGCGAGATTTCGTGAGTCAGGGGTTGAGAGTGAGTATCTGGTGAAGTTGGACGAAATAGATTTTTCGAAGGATGTAGCCGGCTATAATGTGAAAAATGCAGAATCAATAGAGGATGAGAGAACGGTATCCGAAGATGAAGTGATCCATCTGCAGAAACCTTTACCGGACCCAAGGTTCGGTGTAAGCATTTCCGATTATACTGTGTTTTGTAGAAGGAACGCATCTTCGCTCTCCCAAAGCCTTTTTCAGGAAATGAGTCCGAACTCAGCGATCCTGGTTCTCGGAACCGAGGAATGTATGTATCCGGCACTTATTCTTGCTGAACAGATCGAGAAGGACTATATGAATGTATCTGTTAGATGCCATGCAACAACCCGCAGCCCTATCGGGATATGTGATTCTGCATTCTATCCGATTCAGACGGGTTATAAGCTGCATAGCTTCTATGAAGAGGAACGTGATACCTATATCTATAATCTGAATGCTTATGATATAGCAGTAGTCTTCACGGATTCCACAAGTGATGACAGAATTGCCCGCACAGATCTCTCCATGTTATTACATAGGAACGGCTGTAAAAGGGTGGTATTTGTCGAAGGAGGTCGTCGTGTTTAGTACATATAAATCAGATGATGTAACTATTCTTTTAAAGGATATAACCGGTATGGTTAAGCCTTTGGGGACGGAAGATCGTGAAATCCGTATACAGAATGGTACCCATTATTCTGAAATGCTCCCGCTGGAGTATGAGCCGTCGAAGCAGTACCTGGAAATGTTTTTTAAGGCGTTGGAGTCCTACTCAGAAATGACGGCCGATGCGGTTGCGGTTGTTGCGGAAAAGATATGTAAAGAAAAAAAAGATGAAATCGTCCTGGTATCTCTGGCACGGGCAGGCACTTCCGTGGGGATTCTGATTAAGCGATATATAGAGCATATTATCGGAAGGAAGGCGTATCACTATACAATCTCCATTATTCGAGGCAGAGGAATCGATCGAAATGCCATGTCATATATTTTGGCGAAGCATAAGGGAGAAAGCATTCAATTCATTGACGGTTGGATCGGAAAAGGTGCCATTCTGAATGAATTGAAAAAGGAGATGGCGATTTATCCGGGGGTAAGTGATGGCTTGGCTGTTTTGTCGGATCCGGCGGGAGTAGCGGAAAAATCCGGTACGAATGATGATTTTCTGATCGCCAGCTCCTGTCTGAATTCTACAGTATCTGGCCTTCTTAGCAGAACATTTTATCGATCGGATATCATCGGCCCTTCTGAATTTCACGGGGCAGCATTCTATAAAGAATTGTTAGATAAGGATCTTACATACACTTTTATTGATTCCGTTGTTCGTTCTTTTCGAACGGCAGTACCTGCTTCCGACGGAGAACGGCCGCAAATGAGCGGCATAGATGAAGTCAGAAGGATTTGCAGTGATTTTAATATGAGCGACATTAATCTTGTTAAGCCGGGCATAGGTGAGGCGACTCGTGTGTTACTTCGGCGAATGCCATGGAAGATTCTTGTCCGTAGTATGGATGATCAGGATCATTTGGGGCATCTATATCAGTTATCTGCAGAAAAAGGAGTAGAGATTGTTGAATATCCTTTAATCAATTACAGAGCCTGTGGTCTGATCCGATCGTTGGCGGACAGTTGATCATTATGTGGAGGGTAACCTGTTATGACACGTATATGGTTAAATCACTGGTTTAGTACAGCCTATGATATTATCAAATTAATCCGTGAGGGGGAGCCAGACTTTCAAATCATCGGGAGCAATGAGAATATCGATACTCCAATCAAGACCTTATGTGATGAGTGGTATCGTGAACCGGTTCTCAAGAATGAGGAATATGTAGAATACTGTCTGGATTTTTGTAAAGAACACTCGGTAGATGTCTTTATGCCGCGCAGAGAAATGATTGCTATCAGCAAATTCAAAGAAAGATTCGCTGCAGCGGGAGTCAAAGTGATGGTAGATGATTACAAGTATGTCTATCTGCTGAACAACAAGGAACGTGCATATGAATCATTTATACAGGAGCGGGTTGGTCATGTTCCGGATTATTCTATGGTGACTGATTCAAAGCAGTTTAAAGAAGCATATGAAAGACTGAGTGAAAAGTATAAATGGATATGTTTTAAATTTGTCAGGGATGAGGGCGGTAAGAGTTATCGACTGATCGACAATAATAGAAAGGGTTATGCATCTTTGTTTAAAAAGCAAACTACAAGAATGAGTTTGGAAGCAGTATTGGATGCGTTATCCGAAAGAGATACATTTTCACCGATCATGGTTATGCCATTTCTCCCGGATGAAGAGGTGAGCGTAGACTGTCTTATGACGGAAAAGGGACTGATCGCTATACCAAGAGTGAAGGATTCTACGAGAATTGAGAAGATCCGTTATGATGAGGAGATCTTATCAACCTGTGAAGCCTTTTTTGAGAAATACCCTCTGGAACAACCTTGCAATATTCAGTTTAAGTATTTGGAGGGTATACCTTATCTTTTGGAGGTAAATACAAGAATGTCCGGAGGCGTTCAGATGTCATGTGCGGCCAGCGGAGTGAATATTCCCCAAATTGCAGTTAATAAGCTTTTAGGTATCCAACAGGACTGGGAAAACAATATGCAGGAAAGAAGTGTCACGCATGTTGAGATTCCAGTGGTTTTGTAGGATCGGATAGATCGGAGGGGTATGGTTGATCTTTTTTTCAGTGATCTGGATAATACACTGATCTATTCCCATAGGATCAAACTCCCTGGTGATTCTGTTGCAGTGGAGTACCTAAATGATCATGTTCAAAGCTATATGACAAAAAAAACATATCATTTTCTGAGGAATCAGAAGGAATTTTTACTCGTTCCGACAACTACAAGAAGTGTCGAACAATACGGTCGTTTGTCGGATGTCTTTGCGGAGTTTGGATGCAGATATGCGTTGGTCTGCAATGGAGGCGTTTTACTAAATCGGAACGAGGTCGATCAGGAATGGTTGAAGGAAACGAAAAGAATCGCAGGGAACGAACTACGTAGTTTGGACGAAGCCGGTAAATGGATACTGCGCAGATATCCCGCTCAATTCGTACATTTAATCAACGATATCATGATTTATTTAAAGACTGAGACACCGGCAAAGGATGCGGATATGCTTGCAGGAGAGGTGGATCTGGAACGGATAAATATCTATCATGATAGAAATAAGGTTTACTGTATACCGGTCTCCATCACCAAGGGAAATGCATTGAAGCGCCTATCGAAACAGATGGGGATCGATCGGTCCTTTGCTGCCGGGGATAGTCTGACGGATATATCCATGCTGAACAGGGCAGATGCAGCGATCCTTCCGGCAGAACTGTCGGATGTGGTTGATAATCAACGAAAATATGTTGCCGGTATATCCGGTTGTTTTTCCGATTATATATGTGATGTGATCACCAAAGAGCTTTTGAACAAAAGATAAAAGTATAATATGTAGGAGGTATCCTTTTGGAACTTGCAAGCGGAAAGATAAATGTAGAATTGTCATTGTCCATGCAGTTCGTTCAAATGCGTGCAGAAGCCGAGAAGAAGGCAGCTAATTCCGATATTGTAGGTGTGGAGCACTATTTTTTAGGTTTGTTAAAACTTGCGGAACTTAAAGCGGATGAACTGGTTAATGCGCCAGATTTTATAATGAACAGCATGAACGAGGATATAGAGAAGATCCGCGGGATGTTTACTGCTGCACAGATTGATACCACAAGAACGAGGGGATTTCTCCGGTATATGATCGCATCTGCATCGGAATTTGATGAAGATGCGTTGGAAAAGTGTTTTATCGTTGCACAGAATAATGCAAAGGATCGTCATGCAAAGGAGATCTGGGCACAGGATATGCTGTCTGCAATCATGGACTACCCTGTAGATCGTATCCTTCAGGTCTGTCCGTTACAACGAGATGGTAAGATAGTATTTGCAGAAGGGAAGAGTGTAGAAGAGGCAACAAAGGATGAGATGAGTAAGGCATTTCTGACGGAGCTTACTGATAGGATTCGAAAAATGCGAGCTCAGCTTCTTTCTACGGTCTTTGGTCAGGATCATGTAGTACATGCATTTACGGAGGGAATGTTTGCGGCTGAGGTTCTTGCTGCAAGTGATGAAAAGAGGAAGAGACCAAGGGCAATCTTTGTTTTTGCCGGTCCTCCGGGAGTTGGAAAAACTTTTCTGGCAGAGCAGGCGTCAGATGCGTTGAATATACCATATAAACGCTTTGATATGTCAAGCTTTGCAGATCATCAGGCATATATGGCGCTGGTTGGTTTTGAAAAGAGCTATCATGGTGCAAAACCTGGAACACTTACCAGATTCGTAAAAGAGAATCCGCATTGCATACTGTTGTTTGATGAGATTGAAAAGGCGCACCTTAACACGATCAATCTTTTCCTCCAGATTCTTGATTCAGGCAGGCTGAATGACCGGTACAAGGACGAGGATGTATGTTTCAGGGACACAATCATAATATTTACAAGCAATGCATGTAAAACATTGTACGAGGGTGCAGCAAAGGAAAATGCAGCCGGCGTGCCGAGAAAGACGATACTAAATGCACTTGAAACTGAAATCAATCCACAGACAGGTAAGCCCTTTTTTCCACCGACGATCACCAGTCGAATGGCTACAGGTTGGCCGTTATTATTTAATCATCTACAGGCACATCATCTTGAGAAAATCAGTAGCAGTGAATTTAGCCGATTCTGTAGTTTGTTTGAAAAGCAATATGAAATCAAAGTGAGTTTTGACAGACTTGTTCCAACAGCTCTTCTCTTTCAGGAGGGTGGAGGAGTGGATGCGAGAACACTGAGAGCGCAAACGGAACTTTTTTTTAAAAATGAAATATTCAAGGTATGTCGGTTGTGGGGAGAAAACCACTTTGCAAAGGCTTTGGAGCAGATTAAATCAATTCGTTATTCAGTGGAAGCAGATAAGTTTTCATCAGATGTTCGCCCATTCTTTGAATGTAATGAAAAACCGGAAATCCTTCTATATTGTAGTCGGGATTTTGCCAATCGATGCAAAAATGCGCTTCCCGGTTATATGTTCTACCATACACAAAGTATCAGTCAGGCTATGAGTATTTTGGGAGAAAAGGACATCCGATTGGTGCTGATTGATCTGTCCGTGAAGAGCAATGAGGTCTATAATTCAGGCCTCATGTGTTCAGGCCTTATAAAAAAAGAATATAGCATTTTGCTGAAGGATGCGGAGGGCGCATTTGACTATACAACGATGTCTGCAGGAGCTATTCATGATGGTACACATCTGTTCAAAGACATTCATGAATGTCTGCCAGAGTTGCCGGTGTATCTTTTGGAAACTGAAAGGTTTCCCATTGATTCGGAATTGGAAATGAGCTTTGTATGTGCCGGCGTTCGGGGGAAGATGCCGATACCGAAAGATGACTTTTCGGTATTTGAGGATATTCTTTCGACTGTCAGCCGTGAGTTGTATGTACAGAGTATGGCGCTACGTATGAAGAACGAGAGTAAGGCTCTGTATTTTGATACGTCACCGAAACTGTCTGCAGATAAAACTGAGGTTAATATCAGAATCAGGGACTTCACTGTAAAACGTGCATTGGCGGCGGATGATATGGACAGTATTTTGGATGATGTACAAAAGCCGGATGTAAGGTTTGCGGATGTGATTGGTGCCCAGGATGCTAAAGACGAACTCCTTTTTTTCATAGATTATCTGAAGAATCCAAAACGATTTACAGCACAGGGCGTGAAGCCGCCGAAGGGTGTTCTACTCTATGGTCCTCCCGGTACAGGTAAGACAATGTTGGCAAAGGCCATGGCAGGGGAAAGCAATGTGACCTTTATTCCATGTGTTGCTACAGGATTTGTTACAAAATATCAGGGAAGTGGTCCTGAAGCAATCCGAATGCTTTTCAGACGTGCGCGTCGATATGCTCCTGCGGTTGTATTCATAGACGAGATTGATGCAATTGGACGTAAGCGAGGTCAGTCAAATTCCGGTCACGGAGAGGAAATGGCGTTAAATGCACTTCTTGCTGAGATGGATGGTTTTTTTGTTGATCCGAAACGGCCGGTCTTTGTTATGGCGGCCACCAATTTTGATGTTGAGGAAGGGCAGGGCGGAATGGGAGTTGTGGATCCGGCTCTTGCCAGAAGATTTGACTGCAAGATATTGGTTGATCTCCCAACTGAGGATGAGAGGGAGCAGTTCATTAGAGTTTCATTGCAGAAACTACAGTCTCACATCGTAACTGAGGATATGATTAGGCGTTTGGCGAGAAGTTCAACGGGGATGAGTCTCGCAAATCTGAGTGCGGTCATGGAAGCAGCGAATCGCATGGTTTTAAAGGAACAATCCATTTTAGATGATTCTTCTCTTGATGAAGCTTATGAATCAACCAGATACGGAGCGAAGAAGGATTGGGGGTATGAATATCTGGAAAGGGTAGCACGTCATGAATCGGGACATGCACTGATCGGTTATCTTTCCGGAGAAAAACCAATATATCTTACCGTAGTTGCCCGTGGAGATCATGGTGGATATATGGAACATCAATCGGCGGAGAAGGATATGCTTTTAACCAGAGATGAGTTGAGAGGGCGTATACGAACCAGTTTGGGCGGTCGCGCGGCAGAAATTGTTTATTATGGCGAAAAAGATGGGATTTCAACCGGTGCTGTGGGGGATCTTACAAAGGCTTCCAGAATTGCTCATGCAATGATAAGCAGATATGGGATGGATCCGGAGTTGGGACTCTGTTCCCTGGAAGAAGACTCCAAGGTGTCTGACAGTGTGAAGGCCAGAATCAATTCCATGCTGAATGACGAACTGAACCAGGCAATTCGAATCATTCGGGATAACCGTAGTGTTGTGGATGCATTGGTTGAAGAACTCATGAAGAAAAACAAACTTTCTGAACAGGAAATCAGGAGAATAATTGATAGCGCAATGTGTGAAGTTACACAAGGAATATAAGAAAAGGTTGACGTTACATAACCAGGTGTTTCGTCGTCTTAATAAAAAACATCACAAGGAGGTAAACTATTATGTCATGGGAGAGTGAATCACGTTTTTCAACCGCATCTGGACAACTGTTACCATATGTTGTTATGCAGGTGACCCTAAAAGAAAAATTTTTTGGGACGGGTTCAGGTAATTTGACTGATCTGGAAAATGTCATCAATCAGTGGGCTGCGAAGGGTTATCGTCTTCACACTATGTCAACTTCAAATGGCGGGAGTAAGGGCTTTGGAGGCGGAGATAGGATTCAGGCTACATTGGTTTTTGAAAGGCTTGACATGAGGTAAAATCTTAGTGCTAAGGGAGGAACGTGTGAATGGGTTATTTTCTGTTTATGCTATTGTTCATGCTCTTGCGCATATAAGAGCAAAAAAGGGAAATCCTTGGATATGGTACTTTATCGGTGCAACGATACAGTTGGTTTCCTTGATTGGTCTGTCACGCAATCCTTTTTATAGTACCGGGAAACTGTGGATTATATATATAGTAATACTGATTATGGTTACTGTTAGTATTGGGAACATTGTTTCGAAACGTGAACAACAATCGAAAGCGCATCCATATGGAAACGGGAATGATAGTATCATTCCTATGAAAAATTATGGGAATGATGAGATTCAAAATACATTAGAGAACCGATCCTGGAAGTGTATGAGGTGTGGTAATAGTAATCCGGAACATTTTTATATTTTTGGCTGTGGCATGAAAAAAGCGAAAATGATAATGCTTCCTACTCGTCTTAATATTCATCAAAGTGTGGTGGACTATTATGTCATGGGGGAATAAATAACTTTTTCAACCGCATCTGGACAACTGTTACTGTATGTTGTTATGTAGGTGACTTTAAATGGGAATTTTTTGGGACAGGTTCAGGCAATCTGACTGATTTGAAAATTTTCATCAATCAATGGACTGTGAAAGATTATCGGCTTTATACTATGTCAACATCAAATTGAGGGAGTAAGTCTTTTGAAAGTGAAGATAGGATTCAGCCCACATTGGTTTTTGAACGGCGTGACGATGATATAAAGAAGATAAATCTGGGATTATTCTCGAGAGAGATGATTTTAAAATAATGAGGGAAGGAGGTCGAATTGTATGTCAATGTTTTGTCCCCACTGCCATTCGAATGGGAGTATGAGAAAGTGTACAAAGTGTGGGTACACATGGTGTGGCGCATGCTCATCTAAGGGAAAATGGCCAGGATTGCCTAAATATACCACATCGAATATTTGTCCAATGAAATGTCATGGAAAGATTATCTATGTTGGATAGGTGCGGTGAAATCAAAGTGATCGACAGCTTTTGATTATATCGGCGTGCCGATTCCAAAAGAACGGCGTGCATACGTTTCCTGAAGATAAACATCTTGTTGTTGATTGACCATTAGCTGTTTTCTCATCCTGTCAAGGGTATGTTTAAGTTATTTCATGCCATTGACAGGATGTCAGAGTGTCTGCCGTCAATCTGATATACTGAAGACGCATATCTCTGACGTTCCGGCTGCCTCACGGAAAGGAGCAATCAAGATGGCAAAAGGATCAGTCAGAAAGAAGGGAAAGAAATGGTACTACCGTTTCTATGTGGAAGATGCTTCCGGGAAGCTTATCCAGAGGGAGTATGTGGGTACGGAGAGCAAGAGTGAAACTGAAAAACTGCTTCGTCAGGCTATCGAGGACTACGAGGAGAAGAACTTCGTCGCGAAGACGGAGAATGTCACTCTTGGCGAGTTACTGGATATCTGGGCAGAGGAAGAGTTGAAGGTTGGATCACTCAGCAACGGGACTGTGGAATTGTATACGCATGTAATCAGCAGGATCAAAAGGCATCCGATTGCAAGTCGGAAACTGAAGACAGTGACAGCGGATCATCTGCAGGCGTTTATGGATCTGCTTGTCTTCGGTGGCATGGAAGGTGACTTTCGGTCAGCCGGGAACTACTGCAAGGATCATGCGAATAAGTATTCAGCGGTTCTGAATCAGGCTTTCCGCTTTGCGGTGTTTCCGAAGAAATTCATCACTTTCAATCCGATGCAGTATGTTGTCCGCAGGAACAAGAAGGAAGGCACAGATATCTTTAATGAGGGAGGATGCTGAGAAGACACACCCGCTTACAAGGGAGATGTATAATGCGCTGCATGCATATCTGAAACAGCATCATCCTGACGCGGTTCTTCCGGTTCAGATTTCCTACTATACAGGACTTCGGCTCGGAGAGGTGGCAGGTCTTACCTGGCAGGACATTAATCTCAAGGAACAGTATCTGACGGTGCGAAGAAGTATTCACTTCAGCTCGAAGAATCTTCGTGTGGAGATCGGACCTACAAAGAGGGGAAAGATCCGGACGGTAGATTTTGGCAGCGCACTTACGAAAATCCTGAAGGAAGCTCGGAAACAGCAGAAAAAGAATGTCTGGAAATACCGTGATCTTTACCGTAACTGCTATTTCAAAGAAGCACCGGAAAAAAATCGTGTATATTACATTTATGGCGATTATGACGCGACGGAAACCATTCCTGAAGGGTACAGAGAAATTGATCTTGTCTGCAGAAAGGAATGTGGATGCCTTCTTCGACCTGCCACGATTGATACGATCTGCAGACTCGTATCGAAGAAGGTTCCTGAACTGGAAGGATTTCATTTCCATGTACTGCGTCATACCTACACGACAAATCTTCTGGCAAATGGCGCATTGCCGAAAGATGTGCAGGAACTTCT
>OCVV012877401.1_pt1 | contig 24535 bp, 21 predicted proteins | sample 1539721 | NCBI WGS metagenome assembly OCVV01 (sample SAMN02144230, study PRJEB22623) | gut metagenome | biome: sheep rumen | host: Ovis aries | place: New Zealand
CAAAGGATTTCTTGTTTGTCGAGGATGGAACGCCAAAAGGCTAAACGGGACCGCCGGCCTAGCCGGCGGTTTTGAATACATACAAAAAAGGACCGCCGAAGCGATCCTTTTTCTTCAAATAACGGAATTTTGAAAATTAGTTTGCAGACTTGGTGAAGTCCACATAAGCCTTGAGGACGTCAAGGAACACTTCATCCGGAGTGTTGTCGCCCGTGATGTGGCTGATGATCTTCGGATCATACTTTTCGAGAACCTTGGCGGTCGATTCCTTATAAACCTTGAGACGGTTCTTGATGACGTTTTCGTCTGCGTCGTCCTTACGGCCTTCGATCTTGGCGCGGTTCAAGAGACGAGCGACGATCGTAGCTTCATCCTTGATGTCGAGCACAAAGATGTGCTTTACGTCAACGATCGGCTTGATGAGGTCCACCTGAGCGACCGTACGAGGAATACCGTCGAGGAGGAGCGTGTCCTTGGCCGGGTTCAGCTTGTTCGTGTTGACAAGGCCTTCCACATAGCGACCAAAAATTTCAACCGTGGCTTCATCCGGAACGAGAAGACCCTTGCTCGAATAAGAAGCAAGGAGCTTACCGCTTTCGCTAGACGGAGCGATGCCGCGGAAAATGTCACCCGTAGAGAGGTGCTTGAGAGCGGTAGTAGCGGCGAGCTTTGCACCGACGGTACCCTTGCCCGAACCCGGTGCGCCAAAAATCAAAACAGCAGAAATTTGAGCCATGATAGACCTCGTGTTAAAAAGTTTCGCGTGAAAGATAGCAATACCTGCAAATCTTGACTTCCCCTCGTGCCAGGGAATTCCCTTTCTTTTTATATTTTGGGTACTATGAACGAAAATTTTTCCGAAGTCCGTAAGCAGTTCGAAGCAGAACTCGCGGAAACCAAATTGAACGTCAAGGAAGCCGTCGACGCCCTCCGCGTCAAATGGCTCGGTAAAAAAGGTCAAATCACCGCCATGATGAAGCAGATGGCGACTCTTCCTGCAGAAGAACGTCCGTCCTTCGGAAAGCTCGTCAACGAACTCAAGCAGAGTGTTTCGGAACGCATCGACAAGGCTCTTGAAGAAGCGAAAAAGAAAGCTCTGGAAGCGGAACTCGAAAAAGGTTGGACCGACACAAGCCTTCCGGGCAATGGAATTCCTGCCGGTTCCACGCATCCTGTTTATGACGTTCGCGAAGAAATCATCGACTTCTTTTCCCAGATGGGTTTTGCCGTCGATACCGGTCGCGACATCGAAACGGACTGGTATAACTTTGAAGCCCTGAATACGCCGCCGGACCATCCGAGCCGCGACATGCAGGACACGTTCTATGTCGGCGATAAGGTCATGCTCCGTACGCAGACTTCCGACACTCAGATTCATTACATGGAAACGCACAAGCCGCCTTTCCGCATGATCGCTCCGGGCCATGTGTTCCGCGTCGACAACGATGCGACCCACGCTCCGATGTTCCAGCAGTGTGAAGGTCTTGTCGTGGACGAAACGATCACGTTCGCCCAGTTGAAAGGCGTTCTCCAGATCTTTATGAACAAGCTCTTTGGTGAAGGCGTCAAGACACGTTTCCGCCCGAGCTTCTTCCCGTTCACGGAACCTTCTGCCGAAATGGACGTCAGCTGCGTCTTCTGCGGCGGTAAAGGCTGCAAACGTTGTAAGGGCACCGGCTGGATGGAAATCGGCGGTTGCGGTTCCGTAGACCCGAACGTGTTCAAGAACTGCGGAATCGATCCGGAAAAGTACACGGGCTTCGCCTTCGGTTTCGGTCTCGATCGAATCGCTATGCTCCGTCATGAAATTCCGGAAATCGGCCTGATCACTTCGAACGACCAGAGATTCCTTTCGCAATTCTAAAGTTCTCCGAATTCAGCGAATTTTGCAAGCAAAAGACCGCCCCCACCAGGGAGCGGTCTTTTGTTTGAGCAGGAAAGTTTAAAACTGTGTAATGAAATCCCAAGTCGCACGGGGAACCCACGATTCACTTGCTCCAGGATCTTTATGATTCCAAATATGTCCACCGTTTTGCGTGCACCAGCGTACCGGGAATCGTGGGTCTACAGAGGTATAATTATAGCAGACATGTTCTCCATAACCCGGATATTCCGTCGCCACTTCCTGAGTCGCATCCTTCCCTTCGGCACTTGCATATTTCAATGCAGTATTCCGAGCGGAACGACCCAATTCTGGAGTGCAAAGATCGTCTTGTAAACCTAGCACGCCCATCCATGCAATTGGTTTGCCCGAATGTTCCGGGATCCAAATATTGATATCCGCCGTTTCGTATACAGCGACACCGCGAAGAACATCTTGGTGATTTCGAGAAAGTCCATTCGTGAACATGGAACCATAGCTGAATCCCGTCGAAAACACGCGGCTCGAATCGATACAAAGGTTTCCTTCCAAATCAGCGAGCAATTCGTCGAACAATGTGTAATCGTCTTGTCCCCACGGAGCCCATTCTCCATTCCCTTCCGGAGCCACAAAGATCGTCGTTTTCTGCGTGTCCAAAGGCTTTAAGCCGTAATAGCCTTCCTGCTGAACACCACCTGCCCAACCACCCATACAGTGCATTCCAAAGACCAAACGATACGGCTTATTATTGTCATAATTATCCGGAATGTCAATACGGATTGTACGCGTACCCTTGCTCCAAGCAAATTCGTAGCTTCCCGATTTTACACGGTTCCAAGTTTTTCCGCAGCCCCGAGTCGGTACTGCTGCATTACCCTTTGCCCAACCAAAGGCGTATTGGACTTCCGACTTTTTCAACGTCAAAGTCAAGGAAGTATCCAGATTGGAAAGCGGCACCGTTAACGTATCAAAGGCCTCCGCTACAACCTGCAAAAGATCATTTTCACCGACTTCCTTTTTGAAGACTTTCGATTCCGAAACCGAAGTTTTTCCATTCGAGAACGTGCCCGAAAGATTTTCGGTCGAAGACAATGCAAAAACTTCACGGTGATTTCCCTGCAAGAGATTTACCACATACTTTCCCTTTGCCGAAATCCTTTGAAGATTCAAGGAATGAACGCCGGATCCACTCATTTTCTTCGAAAAAATTTCATTTCCCACTAGGTCAAAGATTTTTACTTGGAAAGAAGCCGTCGAGTTCGAAGAAATCGAAAGGACTCCATTTTGCAAAGCCCACGATCCGACAGGGATTTTTCCGGTCGTCAAAGAAACTTGGGCCTCTTCGATCAAGAATTCCCCATTGGCATCGGTCAGCGCTTCTTTATTTTTAGACAGAAGAGTCGCCTTTGCTCCAGAAATCGGATTGCCGTTTTCATCAACGACTTTCCCCTGTAAAGAATAAGAATATGCCGCCATCGACAACAGCAGCAACCATGCAAAAAGGGTTTGGAATTTTTTCATACACTCCTCTTTTTCTATTACACCCCTTAGAAAAATAGGCTTCGCAATTCCGTACAAACGCATCCATTCCAAGATTTGTGTGGACAATCTATCCATACAAAAAAGTCCCCATCCGAAGACGGGAACTTTTGTCATTTGGAGAGGATTGACTAAAATTTAACGAGCCGTTTTCAGCGCAAAAAGGCACTGTCCCGAGCGGACTTCCATCGAAGTTTTGGCAAAAATCTGGGTAACTTCAGCATCTTCGTCAGCAACCACCGGGATTTCCGTTTTCATGCTTTCGAGGATCGCGAGAGTATCCCCCGCCTTGATCTTTGTTCCAACTTCCGTTACCACAAGTTTCCAAAGGCTTCCCGCCACCGGAGAGTAAACGCCCTCTTCGCTTTCGGCAAGACTTACTTCGGCAACCGGAGCCGTTTCAGCGCTATGGCTTTCGAAAGTGAATTGGCCTGTAGCAATCCAGCGAGCCTTTTCTTCTTCAAACGCCTGTTTGCGTTTATTTTCAAAGGTGGCAATGGATTCCGCATTTTCGGCAAGGAACTTTTCGTATTCCGTGATGTCAAACGAACTTTCTTCGATCTTCACATGGAACTTGCCCGCGACAAAGTCCTTTCGCATTTGCAGCAGTTCTTCTGCGCTGACTTCGTAATAGCGGATCCGGTCAAAGAATCGGAGCAAATACGGTAAAGTAAAATCGCTCGTCTTTTTGAAACGATTCCACATCTGCACGGTACGTCCAACGAATTGATAGCCGCCCGGGCCTTCCATTCCGTAGACGCACATGTAAGCGCCTCCGATACCGACCGCATTTTCCGGCGTCCAAGTTCGTGCCGGATTATACTTGGTCGTGACCAGACGATGTCTTGGATCCAGCGGCGTCGCTACAGGCGCTCCTAAATAAACATCACCCAGTCCCATGACCAAATAGTCTGCGTCAAAGACGATTTTCTTTACCTCTTCAACCGACTTCAAACCATTGACACGGCGAATGAATTCGATGTTGTTCGGGCAGCACCATGGAGCGCCTGGACGGACTGTAGAGACATACTTTTGAATGGCAAGGCGCGTCTGCGGATCATCCCAAGAGAGCGGCAGATAAACGGTTCTTGTCGGAACTTTCGTTACCTTATTCTTCTTTAAATGTTCCGCCAAAGAAGCCAGGTTTTCAAGGATTTCCGCCTGACGAATTTTGTGAATGTCATAATGAATCTGGATGGAACGAATTCCTGGCGTCACGTCGATGACGACATCCTTCAATTTTTCTTTTACCGCAAGCATCCACGCATGAGCCGTAAAGCGCAAGCGCAAATCAATGATGGCCGGTCCAAATTCCAAAAGAACATAATCATCCCCATCTGCACGGACAACGATATGTTCCATTTCATTTTCCTGATGGAATTCCGCAATGATCGGAGATTCCACTTTTGCAGCAACAAGGGCAGGAATTTTCGCCGGAGCATCTACCGGATTTTCAAGGTTCGCTTCGCGGGCAAGGCGAATTTCTTCGGCTGCCGACGCCGAGAGCGGAACAAACTTCACCCGGTCACCGCTTTTCAGCTGCCCGATCTTCCAAAGCTCAGCAGAGACAATCGTAACCGGGCATGCAAAGCCTCCAAGGCTCGGGCCATCTACGCCCAAGATGATCGGCATATCGCCGGTAAAGTCAACAGTTCCCACAGCATAGGCGTTGTCGTGTAAATTCGAAGGATGTAGTCCGGCTTCGCCACCATCCGGGCGAGCCCACTTCGGTTGCGGCCCAATCAGACGAATGCCCGTTCGGGAAGAGTTATAGTGAACTTCCCAATTGGCCGCAAAAAAGGCGTCAACATCTTCCTTTGTCAAATAGTCCGGAGCACCGTGAGGACCATACATCACGCCGATTTCCCACTGCGTCGTAATTTCGGGCAAAGCTTCAACTGCAGGCGTTAACGGTTCCGCCACAGTCGCTTTTCCAATATGAAGGATGTCACCAGCCGAAAGGGCTCGCCCAGCATGACCGCCAAAACCACCCAACGTAAACGTCGACTTACTTCCTAAATAATCCGGAACATCAATGCCTCCGCGCACAGCGAGGTAAGCTCGTTGCCCGAGTTTCGTGATTCCGAACTTCAAAATGTCGCCATTTTCAATTTTTACAGGCTGATTTTTAGGGCAAGGATTTCCGTTTAACTTAGCCGGGAATTCACCACCCGTCCAAGCAATGACTGTCTTCGTATGGAAACAGATTGAGCAACCGGAAAGGGTCATTTCAAGGCCTGCGGCACTTTCCGCATTACCGACGATTTTATTTGCCAAACGGAAGCTGTAGTTGTCCATCGGACCGGAAGGCGGAATGCCTACGTCCCAAAGATTCTGCCGGCCCGGATAATCTTGGACGGTTGTCTGTAACCCCGGAGCCACAATTTCAAAAGTCGAGTTTTCGTACTTGTAATCGTTTAAAATCCAAGTGGAAACTTTTCCCGAAACAAAGTCCTCCATTTCTAGGACATCTCGCAACAGCTTGATATTCGTTTCAAAGCCGCAGAGTTTTACTTCGGAAAGAGCCTTTTTCGCCTTGAAAATATTGTCTTCACGATCGTCGCCGGCGACGATTACCTTGGCAAGCAGCGGATCGTAAAAAGCGCTGACTTCCGTTCCGCGCGAAACCCATGTATCCACGCGAATGCCTTCGGGGAAGCTCACTTCCGTCAAAAGTCCACTCGAGGGGCGATAATTTTTACCCGGATCTTCCGCATAAACACGGAATTCCATCGCATGTCCCTTCGGAGTAAAAGTCGCCCCGATTTCAAACGGTCGGACGCCTGCAGCCTGCTCAATCATCCAGCGGACAAGATCCACACCAAAAACCGTTTCCGTCACACCGTGTTCTACCTGCAAACGCGTATTCACTTCGAGGAAATAGAACTGATCCGCCTTTGCATCATAAATAAATTCTACGGTCCCTGCCGAACGATATTTCACTCCTTGCGCCAAGCGAAGAGCCGATGCGTGCAAAGCCTTGCGAGTTTCTTCCGGAAGGCTCGGGGCAGGGGTTTCCTCCACGACCTTCTGATTTCGACGTTGCACAGAACAATCGCGTTCCCCCAAGACCACAGCGTTTCCTTCTCCGTCGCCAAAAATCTGAACTTCCACATGACGGCCGCGTTCCACATACTTTTCCACAAAGAGTCCCGCATTCTTAAAGTTATTTTCGCTCAGGCGCTTAATGCGGTCATAACTTTCACGCAGTTCCTGTTCGCTGTGGCAAATGCTCATACCAATGCCGCCACCGCCCGCAGTGCTTTTGAGCATAACCGGGTAGCCGATTTTTGCAGCGCCTTCTGCAGCGTCGTCCACATTTTCCAAAAGTCCAGTTCCCGGAACTAGCGGCACTCCAAATTCTTCGGCCAGTTCCTTACTGCGATGCTTGAGCCCAAATTCCACAAGCTGCGTTGGAGTCGGTCCGATAAACGCCACTCCATTTTCTTCCAAAGTCTTTGCAAATTCCGCATTCTCGCTCAAAAATCCGTAGCCCGGATGAACCGCATCCGCACAGGTCTGTTTGATTGCAGAAAGTATTGCATCCACATTCAAATAGCTTTCTTTGGCTAAAGCGGGACCAATACGCACCGCTTCGTCCGCCATCAAAACATGAGCCGCACTTTCATCCGCATCGGAATAGACTGCGACAGACTGAATTCCCATTTCCTTGAGGGAACGAATCACACGGCAAGCAATTTCACCGCGGTTTGCAATCAATACTTTCTTAAACATAAGATATCCTCTTCAAATTTTGGGCTGTATTTTCACTCACTTCAAAAGCGAAGCCAGCATCCGGCAAAGAACACCGCTCGGATTTTCCAATTCGTGCAGAATCGTAAAATGGTTGCAGCCTTCTAACAGCCCAAAAGTCACCGGAATTTTTTCAGCAGCACGACGTGTTGCAAATTCAAGACTTTGACGACGCAACTCCGGAAGTTCTTCCGCACCAACGACAATCGCCATCGGCTTCGAAACACTCGAAATCCGCATCGGGCTCAAGTTCAAGATTTCCTCTGGAGAAAGATTCAACGCCTGATTCAAATAGCACTTGGAAATCGGTTCCAAGTCATAGATTCCACTGATCGCAAGAGCCGATTTTACAGAAGGCTCATCGAGCATCAGCGTCGCCAGATGTCCGCCAGCAGACCACCCGGAAACAACAACCTTTTCCGTATCCGCCAGAAAAGCTTTGGCAAACTCACAAATCTTGTGAATGGCGTTGCGCACTTCCTGAACGATTTCCGAAAGGCTTGCCTCCGGCGCAAGCGTATAGCCGACCGAAGCAACATGCATTCCCAAAGACAGCGGACCCTTTGCCAAAAAACGGAACGTATTCTTGTGCCGCATTTGCCAATATCCACCGTGGACGAACACAAAGATTCCCGCACCCGGGTTTCCCGGGAAAAAGTCAAATTTCTCGCGGGCACCTTTTCCATACGGAACGTCCATTGTCCCCGAAAAACGGGAGGCAAGCACATCGCTTCGCGCTTCAAAACCTCTTAAAAGCTCTGCGCTTTCCGCCACCGCTTTCGTGTTATCGTATGCAGCATCCAAATCAAGCATCGAAAACAACCATTCGAATCGGGGTGGGATTGTAATCATTGCACGGATTATTCAACTGCGAACAATCGGAAAGCAAAAACAACACATCCATTTCAGCACGTAGACGATGTACTTTCCAGGTCCCGAAATTCCGTCTGCAAATTCCAAACGGCCCGTATTATCCAAAATCACTTTGGTAAAGAAGTTTAGATTGCAGACCTGATCCCGTTTGCTCATGCCATAATCCTGCAAAGTTCGCACAAATGTATCGCGACAGCTGTGCATGTAACGGGTCTTGTCCGTATAACGCACACAGTTTCCTTCCGCCGAGCAGCCACTTCCAAGCGTATCATGTTCGCCACACGTGTCCGCAATAACCGTAAGCATCGGATTGTCGTCATTCGAGCGAATGACAGTCCCAAGTTCAATCATCGAATTCGCCTGAGCCGTAATCGTATTTTGCGCACTATAACGCTCCGAAGTGTCATGCGCATTATAGACCTGCACATCGCCAGACTGATTTCCTTCGACATCGATCAAGCGGAGCACCTGTCCTTTCTTTAGCAAAAGCATCTTGCCTTCGCCTGCATAAGCCATGACATCAAAACAAGCTTCTTCGATTTGACGGTCGCATTCTTTCCGTTTCGAGTTCATAAAACACCTCGTTTAATCCCAGATAATCATGCGGATCGGAGTCGGATTATAAGCGTTACACGGATTGTTCAGCTGTGGGCAATTGCTTACGACCGCATACACGTCCATTTCCGCTCTCATTTCCACATACTTGCCCGGGCTCGAAATTCCATCCGCAAAATTCAGATTTCCTTTTTCATCAAAAGGCACATACATGAAGAAGTTCAAATTGTTCACCTGATCGCGTTTATCGAGACCCGGCTTTTCCAAAAGAACCTTCAAAAACGATTCACGACAAGCATGCATATAACGTTTGTCCAAGGAGTAGCGGCACGTATTGCTTTCGCAGGAGCAGGCACTTCCCAGTGTATCATGATCTCCACAAAGGTCCGCGGTGATCGTCAGCATCGGATTGTCATCGTTCGAATAAAGAACAGTCCCCACTCCCACAAGGCAATTCGCCTGACGTTGCACGGTCTGTTGCACGCTGTAACGTTCCTCTGGATTATTCGCGTTGATGAAAAGCGTATCTACCGCCTGGTTTCCTTCTAAATCCAGGATTCGGAATGTCTGACCTTTTTTGATCAAATGCAGCCAACCTTCACCAGCCGGCACGTCTTCCACATAAACAGCATTTTCTTCCTTGAGGGAGCTTTCCAAATACTTCGTGTACATCCTTCCGTCTCCTTTTTACAGGTTATAATCCGACGTGTTAATGAAACCGCGAGAGTTTTCCGGGCACCAGGTGAAACACGGGTCGTTTGCCGTCGAGAATTCACAAGAAAGAAGTTCCACTTTCACCGGCTTTCTCAAATATTCTTTCGAAGGATTCAAGGGATGCATGCCCGTATCGATAACGACAAGCGTATCCATTTCCGCGCGGAGTTCCACATAATCGCCAGGCTTTGAATTATTTTCCACAAAAGTCATTTTGCCGTCTGGCGTCACCACGACCTTACTGAAGAAGTTTACGAGTTCTGTAAAATCGCGTTTCGTCATTCCATGCTTGCCGATTTCCACCAACAAGGAATCATATCCATTGCGGTAAAAATCATTGTGAAATTCCTGGTAACGATGTTCACCAAAACGTTCCCGAATGAGTCCCGCATGCGTACAACCACAAAGCGGATCATGCCAGCCCACCGTATCTTTGACCACACTCAAAAGAATGCGTCCCATGTCGCTGTAGAGGCAACAGTTTTCAGCAATCCGGCAAATATGCTGAATTTTCAAAGTATCGCCCAAATTAAAGCGTTCCGAAAAGTTCTTCGCGTTGTAGCAAAGGATCGAAGCGTTTGCGCCACCTTCCAAATCCGTCAAACGGATTTTCTGTCCGCGTTTCACCACGCGGGAATAATTCCATCCGCCAGCGATCGTTTTTGTAAGCAAGACATTTTCTTTTTCCATAAGATTACCTCTCTAAATGAATTTTTATCGAACGGCATTCTTTTTGCCGACCATATTGACGATGTTGAAAGATTCCTCTTCCAAAGACTTCTTTTCCGAAACCGGATGTATCAAATCTTCGACATGCGAACGAAGCGTCTTGAATTCCGGAAGGAATAAGCTTTCTTCGGTCCGAGGGCGCGGAACATCGACCGTTACGAGTTCCTTCACCCTACCCGGATTTGCCTGGAGCGTTAAAATCCGATCCGAAAGGAACACCGCTTCGTCCAAATCATGAGTGACAAAGAGAATCGTAATGTCGATATTCTTCCAGACTTCGAGCAAATACTTCTGCATTTGCGAACGGGTCTGCGCATCCAAAGCGCCGAACGGTTCATCCATTAACAACACGCGTGGCTGAGGCGCCAAGGCTCTTGCAATCGCTACTCGCTGTTGCATACCGCCGGAAAGTTGCTTCGGATAATATTCCGCATACTTCTCAAGGCCTACAATCTGTAGCCATTGCAAAGCGCTTTCTTCGGCGTCGTCATTTCCATAGCCCGAAGAAATCAGGCCGAACATCACATTCTGTTTTACCGAAAGCCACGGAAAAAGCGTGTACTTTTGAAATACCATCCCGCGTTCCGCGCTAGTCCCTGAAACTTTTTTCCCATCAAGCAAAAAATGTCCACTCGTCACCGTTTCAAGACCAGCGGCAATGCGAATAAGCGTCGACTTTCCGCAACCCGAAGGACCGATAATCGAAAGGAATTCCCGCCGTTTAACGCCAAAAGAAATCCCATCCAAAACGCGACGCGTACTTCCATCGCTTTCTTCAAAATCCTTGACGATGTTCTTCGCTTCTAAAATGAATTCAGAGCTTTCCATGATTTTTTTCCTTCAAGGCTTTTTCTTCCGGAGTTAAACGGAACGAAAACACATAATTTCTAGGAGACATCAATTCGCGACGAACTTTCGTCAAAAATCCAACACGGCCACCTTCCCAAGCGAACAGATCCTTGCCAATCTTATCGAGCATCAAATCACACCCAAGACCGATGATTCCAAGGATTACGATTGCCGCATAAACGTTGTCAAAGTTACGGTACTTCGCTTGCTGATTGATGAACCAAGTAATTCCCGAACTTGTTCCGACAACTTCCGCAACAATCAAATATGTCCATGCCCAACCGAGCAAAATGCGCATATCCTTGTAAATTTTCGGCGCGACTTCCGGGATGATCACCTTCATCAAAATTCGGGCCGGAGAAGCTCCCAGCGTTCGTGCAGCTTCCGTTAAAGCAGGGTCCGCTCGTCGCATCGTCGCACTCAACATCGGAACCTGCTGAAAGAACGTACCGATGATGATGATCGCCACCTTCGGGGCATCGTTGATTCCAAGAATCGCCACAGCCAAGGCTCCAAATACAGGTGCCGGAAAGTAGCGGAAAAACTCAATAAAAGGTGCCGTCAGTTTTTCAAAAAACGGTATCGACCCGCTCAAAACCCCGAGAGGCAATCCGACTAAACTCGAAAGGAAAAAGGCGAGAAATACAATTTTAATCGAATGGAAAATGCTTTCGTGAAACCACAGATCGCCTTCGCGTTTCGGCGGCATTTTAAATGCGGTTACCAAAGCCTTTGCCACTTCATGCGGTGCCGGCAAATAAGTCGGATTTTTGCGAACACCGGTCATCGGTTTTTCGCCAGCGGCAATCAGATTCGCATTTTCTTCCGCAAAATTTTCTTTCGCGATTTCATCTCCAGGCTCGCAAAACATGCTGTCGCCAGCATCCGTGATCTGTACCAGCGGGTGATAGAGAAACGGGATATAGCTCACCGCGCTCCACACAGCCAACGGAAGCACAAACGAAAGGATTGCGAGAATTAAACTTCCTCTTTTGCCAAGATTCTTTCTAATTCCAATGGGACAGTTCATATTTTGCATTCCCAGATTAAAGATGGAGAAACGTTTACTTAGATGACTTCACAAAATTTTCGGTGAAAGCCGGGACGATGTAGCGCTTGGTATCCACGTTCTTGTCGTAGACATGATTCTTCACAAAGAATTCATCCACCCACTTCGAAGATCCGTAGATCGATCCAAAGCCATTATCCTTCTTGTTGAAGAACTTCAGGCTTTCTCCCACGCGCAAGAACTTGGTCCCGCCAAGGAATCGGGAATAAAGCTTTTCCGAAACTCCGACGCGGTCTGCCAAAATCTTCACCATTTCCTTTTCATTCTTCGGATCGTTGATGTAGGCAACCACATCATCCCAAGCAGCAATTACCTTAGCCCATTCATCCTTATGTTTCATCATGGATTCTTGGGAAACGGCGAGGACGTCATAAATAATGCCCGGCTCATTTGCACTGGTATACAGCTCCGTCGCCCCGGTAATTTTATCCAAGGCGTTCACCGAGTGCGGAACCCAAGCAACAACGGCCGAAACGTCACCGCTTTCCAACGTCTGCACCGCTTGATGGGTCGGCATATTCACTAACGTCACGTCGGATTCCTTCAAACCATTCTTTTCTAAGGCATTGATCAGCAGCGCATGGGAAAGGCAACCGATTTCCACGCCGATCTTTTTGCCTTTTAAATCCCGAATGGACTTGATTCCCGGAGCTCCGACAATCTTATCGTTACCATTGCTGTAATCATTAATGAGAATGGTTACGTTACGGGCTCCCGTTGCATTCAACACGGTGGCATCGCCATTCGAAACACCGACAGCGTCTACCTTTTTCGCAGCGAATGCATCCATCGAAGGTCCATATTCAAACCATTCAAGTTTCACATTGACACCATGCTTCTGAAAAAAGCCTTTCTTATCCGCAATTTCCCAAGCTGTCCAACCGGGCCAATCGCTATAAGCAATTTTCAGAACCGGCTTATCTGCATAGATAGCGCCAGCCAAAACCAAAGCCGTCATCATCATCCATTTGAACATTTTCATATTGACCTCACTGAAAGGGATGTTCGTCCTTCCCTTTCGCAAAATCAATGCCAAAACATTCAAACCCGGCGAAATTCAATCAAAAAAGACACTTTCCCAAAAATCGGAAAGAAAATTTTTCCCTCACATTGACAACTTCATAAAATTATTTTATAAAGTTTGGACAAAATTGTTTCTTCCTTTACAAAATCAACACCATGGCTAACGATTCCATTCAAAAAATCCGCCAAATTCTTCTGAAAAACGGTTCTATTACCAAACCGGAGCTTGCCAAAGCCACAAATTTGACAGTTGCGACTTGCGGCTACATCCTGAACGGACTTGTCAAAAATGGAGAAGTCATCGCAGAAGATTTTCGCACATCGAGCGGTGGGCGCCCCGCCATGTCTTACCGATATCAATCCGAGAAATTCCGTATTCTATGCCTCTACGCTCTCTTTGAAAGTGGCGCTGAAAGCATCCATTACCGAATCACGGACGTTATGGGCGACCTCCATGGGAAAGGCGAATTGAAAGGGAAGCACATCGACTTGCGCACCCTTCTTCAAAACATTCAAAAGATCTTAAAACATTCTCCCGAAATCCGCATCATTTCCATCGGCATTCAAGGAGGAGTCAGTCAGGGAACCGTTGAATTCAGCGACTTTCCCGACCTCAACGGGATTAATCTCACCCGCGAAATTGAAGAAAAAACAGGGATTCCGACCGTTATCGAAAACGACATGAATGCCATAGCCTTGGGATATTCTCAAAAAAATGCCAACGAAAAGAACGTCGCCATTCTCTTCACTCCCAAAGGGAATCCGCCTGCCGGAGGTTTCCTTGTCGAAGGGAACATTCTACGAGGGAACGCGAATTTAGCAGGCGAACTTTCCTACTTTCCATTCCCTTTTGCCAGAAACAAACAGCTCGAAATTTTTAGCAACGCAAAGGACGCGATTCCCTATATTCTACAGATTCTTTTTGCCACAGTCGTCTTCCTAGACCCTGCCGTCATCGTCTTTACGGGCGGGCTCGCCGAAGAACTATCCCAGGCAAATTTCGAAGTTCAAATGCGCAATCACCTGCGCAGACCGCAACTTCCAAGGCTTTTCTTCATCACAGATTCTTCCGAAGAATACTTCCTCGGTCTCACCAAAATCGCGACGGAAAAGTTCCTTCAAATCGAATAATTTTTATTCAACATTTTTGTAATTACATTACACATACGTTGACATACTTGTGTGCAAGTTTTCTCCGTCATTTTTGCACATTTTAAAAAAGAAATTTTCTCCCGCCAAATTCAAATTTAATACTACTTTATAAAATGATTTTATAAAGTCGAGGCCATTATGGATCTGAAAATTTCTTCCCTGTTATCCGCTTACCGTTCCCATTCTCTCTCCCCACGAGAGCTTTTCCAAAGCCTTTTGCTAAAAATGGAAAAAGCGCCGAACGCCATCTGGATTCAAAAAATTTCCCAAGACCAGCTGGACGCCTACCTAAAGGTTCTCGAAGCTCAAGATCCCGAAAGCCTTCCGCTATATGGAATTCCCTTCGCCATCAAGGATAACATCGACTGCGAGGGATTTGAAAGTACCGCGGCCTGCCCCGCTTACGCCTACAGGCCTTCACAATCCGCCTTTGTCGTCGAACGTCTTATCAAACTCGGAGCCGTTCCTCTCGGAAAAACGAATATGGATCAATTCGCCACAGGTCTTGTCGGCGTCCGCACTCCGTACGGCTCCATTCCCAACAAATTCGCACCCGAATATATTTCGGGAGGTTCGAGTTCCGGTTCCGCAGCCGCCCTCGCCTACGAACTCTGTAGTTTTTCCCTCGGTACAGATACCGCCGGGTCCGGGCGCGTTCCTGCCGCCTACAACAACCTCGTCGGAGTCAAACCGACCCGAGGTCTTCTCAGCACAAACGGAGTCATCCCGGCCTGCAAAAGCTTGGATTGCGTTTCTATCTTCGCACTGAATCCTGCTGACGCTCGGTACGTTTTTCATCTCGCAGTCGAAGAAGATCCCGAAGAACCATACTCCCGCATTGCCCCGTGGAAAAAGCCAAACGGTTTCGCCGCCCGCCTTCCCGAATCCTGGACGTTCGGCGTTCCCGAAGAACGCGAACTTGAATTTTTTGGAAACGCAGGTTACCAGAAAGCCTTCGACAAGGCTGTCCAAATTTTTGAAAAAGCCGGCGGTAAAAAGGTCACCATCCACTTTACCCCATTCCTCGAAGCGGCCCGCCTGCTTTATGAAGGACCTTGGGTCTTTGAACGCTATGACGCTGTCGGAAAATTCATCGAAGCACATCCAAACGAAATTCACCCCGTCACCAAGGCGATCATCAGTCCCAAGACGACACCGCACCCAAGCCAAGTCTTTGCTGGCTTCCACGCCCTACAGGCCAAAAAGAAAATCGCCGATCAAGAATTTTCCAAGGTCGATTTTATCTTGACACCGACCGCAGGCACCATTTACAAAACCGCCGAAGTCGAGGCGAACCCGATTCAACTCAACTCCAATCTCGGCTATTACACAAACTACATGAATCTTTTGGACTATTCCGCTCTCGCGATTCCTGCAGGCAAAGCCCCCAGCACAGACCCAAACGTTTCGGAATTTCCTTTCGGCGTTACTCTCGTCGGCAAAGCCTTCGACGATTTCAAACTCTTGGACGTCGCCGAAAAAGTGTCCCCATTCTTCACTTCTAAAATCGAATTCGCCGTCTGCGGTGCGCATTTAAAAGGCGAACCGTTGCACGGGCAGCTCGAATCCGCGGAATTCATCGAAGCGACAACGACCGCCCCCGAATATACCATGTTCGCATTTCAAGATGGGAACATTCCCAAACCGGCATTGGTTTCCGGCGGAAGCACCAGCTTTTATGTCGAAGTCTACGCATTTTCCCCTGCAGAATTCGGAAAGTTCGTGGAGAACATCCCCGCCCCTCTCAGCATGGGAAAGATCAAGCTTTCAAACGGAAAGATGGTCTCGGGATTTATCGGCGACACTTCCATTCTGCAAAAAGCGGACGACGGCCTCGCAAAGGATATTTCCGTTCTCGGCGACTGGAGAAAGTACCGTCTTAGCCTTTAAACTGCCGTTCAAAGGAAATCGTATCTTCCTTACGACCGTTTAAGTTCATCAGGCGCTCTGGCGCAAAGGTCATCGCATTCGCTTTCGCGTAATCCTTGAAAAGTTCCACGCGTTCAAAGAATTCCTCAGGGCTCTGGCTCGTGAGAACTTTCTGCCGGAACTCGGGGGTTTCTGGATTAAAGCCTTTGCAAAGGCGCGCCGCAAGCTGTTTTAAGCGCCCCAGCGCACCGAAAGGCGTCGACGTACTTTCTTCCATCATAAAGTCGTAATACGTCTTAAAGACCGAGCAGGCTTCTTCTGCCGACACCACACGCGGAGCCTTTCCTTCTAACGCGTCGGCGATTTCCCCAAAAAGCCACGGATTGTGCATCGCGCCGCGGCCAATGGAAACGCCTTTTACATCGTACTTTTCTAAGCATTCCAAGGCAAACTTCACACTGTTCACATCGCCGTTCCCGACGACCGGAATCTTTGCAGCACTGGCGACTTCCCCGATCAAATCCCAGTTGGCAAAACCGTTATAACCCTGCACACGAGTTCTTCCGTGCACAGTCAACATGTCTGCGCCCTCACCTTCCGCAATCTTCAAGGTTTCCATCACATTAATCGAATTTTCATCCCAGCCGACTCGGCACTTGAGCGTCATCGGCACGGAAATCGACTTCTTGACTTCGCAAAGGATTTCCTTCAAACGAGGCAAATCTTTCAAAAGCCCCGCACCGCCGCCCTTACCGGCGACCTTTGGCACAGGACAGCCCGCATTCACTTCAATGTAATCCGGCTTCAGAGATTCCAAAACATGTGCCGCATAGGCCATGCGTTCAGGATTCCTTCCAAAAATCTGGATTCCGAACGGCCGCTCTTCCGGATAAAAATTCAATTGTTTCCGATTTTTGAGAATGAACGGGGAAGTTCCGTCCGTGGACACGAATTCCGAAACCAGCAAGCCCATCCGATTTCCCGAAAGAACCCGGCAAAGGCGTCGAAAAGGCGCATCCGTCACGCCGGCCATCGGAGACAGCACCGTGCACGGAGAAACGCGGATATCCGCAAACTGAAATTCATTTTTCAACATTTATTCACACTTGTCCACGAAGTAGCCAAAAGGTAAGCGACGAAAAAAAAGAAAAGAACCGCTCCAAAAGTAGATTTTTTCAGCCAAGGTTCTTATATTTTGAACGTGGCTAATGTAACAAAACAAGATTTGATTCAAGACGTAACGAGCGCGACCGGCATCGTCAAGAACAAGGTACGTGTTGTTGTAGAACAATTCCTGGACCTCGTTGGAGAATCCCTCGCAGAGGGTAATTCCATCGAGATCCGTGGATTCGGTACGTTTATCAACAAAGAACGTAAAGCACGTCCGGCTCGTAACCCGAAGACAGGCGAAATCGTATACCTGCAACAGCGCGTCATTCCGACGTTCAAGTTCTCCGCCGATATCAAGGCTGCAATTGCGAAATCCGCAAAGGTGGCAACGACTCAGGCAGAACTTTCGGAAGTCAATTCCGTTACCGCAGGTTCTTCTCTCTAATCGATTCCTAATCCCTTAGGAACTTGAGATCAAACCTTTTAAAACAAAAAAAGCCGCAATCCTTTTGGACTGCGGCTCTTGATTTTAAACGCTTACTGGAATTCCGCGATTTCTCCTGCCGAGAGGAATCTCCACTTTCCAAGTTCCAGTGTCGGATCGAGCTTCACATTGCCGATCGAAATGCGTTCCAAATCTTCCACATGGTTCGACACGGCGGCGAACATGCGGCGGACTTCATGGTAAACGCCTTCCGCAATGGAAATTTTCACGACCGTATCCGAAACCTTTTCCAGTTCTCGAGCAATGAAAGGTTTCTTTTCTCCCTTTAATTGCACGCCTTCCTTCAAAATGCGCATCTGCGCTTCGGTAATCGGGCGGGCAAGCTTTGCCACATAGGTCTTGAGCATGCCTTTTTTAGGGCTTTCCACGCGGTGAATGAACTGCCCCTGATTCGAGAACAAAAGAAGCCCGTGAGAATCCGCATCCAAGCGTCCTACGCAGTTCAGCCCCATCGCAATCATGCGGTGCGGGAACGATTCAAAAACCGATTCATGATCCCTCGGCTGATGGCTGCATTCTAGGCCACAAGGCTTGTTCATCATCAGGTAAAGTTCTTCCACAGTCGGCACATCTTCGCCGTTTACCGTAATCGTTTCCGGCCTTGAATCCAATTCTTCGAACGGATCTTCCACAAGACGACCTGCGATTTCCACAAGCCCTGAACGTACCAAGGCGCGACACTCTTTGCGCGTGCCAAAGCCCAAATAAGACAGCAATCTTTCCACTGTCAGTTTTTGCATAAAAACCTCACAAGCCAACGTCGCCAAAAAATCAATCGGAAGCTTTCCGGATTTTTCTTGTAACGATGACGATTCATCAAGTAAATCACAACGAGCTCCACCGTAGAAACGGCACTCACAAGTCCAAATCCTAAAATTCGCGCAATGGAAAAGGAAGCCACAAAACCGCCTTCGATCCGAAGCGGACGATTCCCTTCCCAGTCCATCAAGAACTGCCAATTATGAAAAAGCGGAATCACCCCACACAAGAAATTCAAACCGCCCATGGCATAACCCATTTCCTCATAATCCCCAAACCGAAGGCCTTCGACAACAGTCGGTTCAAAGTAGCAGTGGAAAATTCGAAAAAAGGACCGGCTCATTCGAAACGAACTTTTTAAGATTTTCCGATCAAAGCCCGGTTCTAGGATTAGCGTTAAAAATTCCTCATCCGAAGAATCTTTTTCTGACGATTTCTTCGAAGCTTTTTTCGGTTGCCTTTTCGGCTTCGCCTTTTCTTTTGCAGGCTCCGTCACTTTAGGCATCGGTGATGTTTTCACAGGCGCAGGGGTCGAAGCCTTGACCGTTTCCTCTTTTTCCTTTTTCCAAGGATTTTCGTTGTCAAAGTCATCCTCTTCGCTCACCCGGATTTCTTCATCGGCAGACGACTCTTCTTTCATTTCGGTCAAAGGTTCATCATCTTCCGAACTCCAAATTTTTTTGCGGAATAAATGGAGAGAAAACCGATTCCCATTTTTCTGACCACGAAATGAAAAACGGACTTTCACCGGGAAAAGTAAAAGTCCGCCTCCAACAATCGTAATCAGAATGATGAGAATGTCAAAGATCATTCTTCAGATTCGTCAGCTTTCTTCTTGATCGTTTCAAGAAGGTCCGCAAAAGTCTTCGTCTTCAAAATCGTCGCAAACTGTTCCTTGTAATTGCGAGCGGTCGAAAGATCATCGATTACCAGATCCCAAGCCATCCAGTTGTCGTTGACCAGGTTCATCTTGTAAACCAAGACGGATTCCTTGCCTTTATACCAAAGATGCGCCGTCACGTTCGCTTCCGTATTGTTCTTCTTCATTTTCGGAGCATCGTAAATGGTACTGTCGGTGCGATACATTTCCAGGCGTTTTGCGCTGGAATTGCGGACCATGCGCTGGAATTCCGTCGCAAAGGAATTCTTCGAGGCGTCGTCCAGGGATTCCCAGGTTTCCTTCGGCAAGGACTTTTCTGCCAAAAGCTTAAAGTTGAAAACGTCGCTCAGCAAAGCTTTCACGCGTTCATTGTCTGCCTTCGAAAGGCTCTTCTTTTTCAAAAGAGTCTGAAGTTCCTTGTCGTTTTTGGAAATTGCCTGCACCGGGTCCGCAGCAAAAGCGGCCACGCAAGAAAGAGCAAGCATCGAAATTAGAAGTTTCATTTTCATTTTATTTTCCCAGATCAAGTTGATGGTATTCCGAAAGGGAAAGTCCCATTTTGCTAATCAGCTCCGCAAATGCAATGTTGTACTTGCAGACAGCATAATAATAAGACTTTTGGAGTTGAAGATTGTTCGTATACGCCGAAACCAGATCATTCGCATTCGAAGGATCCAGGTCGTATTTCATCGCGGCGCTTTTCAAAATGGATTCGCTCGCTCTCAAGCTAGACCGCAGGCTTTCGAGTTTCGCCTTGGCACCTTGCGTCAAAATGTACTGTTCTTCCATTTTCAACAAAATGCCTTCCGAAGCGTAATTTTCCGTCAGTTTCAAACCGCGCAATTCTGTCCGCGCCGAAACATAAGAACTCCAGCTATTCCAAAAATTCAAATTATAGCGGACACCAAAGCCGACCGCACCCGAAATCTTGTTCACGGCGTCCTGCGCAAAAGCATTCTTCTGCACCGCAGTACGGTTTCCCGCCCAAGACTTCACATAGGTGAATTCCCCCATCAAGAAGAACTGAGGTCCGAGTTTCGCTTCAGCGAGTTCAAGCTGATACTGTCTCGCTTCCAGGCCTGCATTCAGGCGTTTTAAATCCGGATGATGCTGCAAGGCAAGGTCTTTGGCTTCGTCGAGAGTCGGGAAATATTCCTTCCGTTCCGAAAGGACCGTATCCAGCGGAACAAAAGTTTCATTAGAATCCAGCCCGAGCGAAAATTTAACCGCGAGCTTTACACGGGCAAGTCCATTTTCGGCATCGATAATCGCTTCGTCAAGAGTATGACGGTTCGCCTTGAGTTTTAGCAGGTCGGTCTGCGAAACATGAGGATCGTCTTCGTCGAGAGCCTCTTCCAATTTTTCTTCGGCGCGGTCCATCTGCTTTTTCGCATCGGAAACCAAACGATTCATTTCCATCGCCAGGAGATAATTATAATAGTACGTTTGCAGCTCAACGCCTTTTTCGTGTTCCTTTCCTAGAACACTCATTTCCGTCTGGCGAAGATCCGCTTCCGCCGCTTTCTTCCCGACCTTGTACTGGCCGTAATTCAGCGGTTGAACCGCTTTAATTTCGGTTCCAAAAAACGGGCCCATCTTGGAAAAGTCCCAAGTGTCGACCGTATCGCCCCAATCGTCCACCGTTTCCTTTAAACCGGGGGCCGGTCCCACCATCATGGAAATTTCAAATTTGGAGAGAACCGCAGCGGCCTTGATTTCAGAAATCTTGTTCTTTTTTGCTTCCGTCGCAAATCGAGTCTCCGCAAGCAGCGGGTCAGTCGAAAGGCCTCTTTCCACAAAGCCTTCACAGTCATACCGCACTTCCGCAGCGAAAGTGACCGCAATCAGTAAAAAAGGCAAAATTCTAAAAATCATTTTGTACGAATTTAGAAATCCTTGAAAGATTCGCCCATCCTTTCGTCGACAAGCCGCTGTAATTTCCGATATTTCGCAAGAACACCCTCATAATAGAATGTTGGCAGGGGTTCTCCGCTCCGAATTTTAGAATCCACTCCACCAGGGCCTAAATTATAAGCGATGACCGCCTTCTTCACACTTCCATATCGGCCAACAAGCCGCATCAAATAGGCGCTTCCCACAATCACACTGATTTCCGGGCGCATCAAATCCGCCGGATTCTCCACTTTGATCTTAAAACGTTTACCGATTTCCTGCGCGGTCACCACTTTCAACTGCATTAAGCCATAGGCACCCGACTCCACTCCGCTGCGAAAACGTCCTTTCGCCTTGGGGTCCCCCTTACTTTCTTGGAATACAATCGCCGGAATCAGTAAAGGATCAAAACCGTAGTTTCGGGAAAGCATCCAGATTTCATCGCTCAAAAGCATTTTTTGCTCTTGCGACATCTTGTTTTTGGAAAGGATGTCAAAAGCCATGTAAATACGGCAATAATCCAAAGTCCAATTCCGATACTTGGTAAACTCCGCAATGTCTTTCTGCAAACGCATTTCCTGAATCGAAATCCGTTTCATTTCCACCGAGTAATACCGCCAATGTGCAATAAAGCCCGCCAAGAGCCCCACGACAAGGACTAGCGAGATCGTAGACGGAATTGCCGACAGCCGTATGTTATTTTTCACGACGGCGATCCTCAAGCCGATCCAGATATTTCGTCCAGCTGCGAATGCGTGCTTTCGAAGTTGTCGAAGTTGTCGAATCGACAATGAGACCTAAATTCTTAAGTGGCCCGATCGTCGACTGCAAATAGTCCAATTCACTCCGAATCCGTTCCGATTCCTGCTCGAGTTCAATCAAGCGCGAATCACGCATCTGAATTTCTTCTTTCTGCCCTCGAATGATTCCGTACAAAGTAACAAACCAGCAGACAAGGACAATGATCAAGACCAAAGCAATGAAAGGACTCAAGCGAATGCCGGTCTGTTTGCTGTAATAAGCTCCGATCGCTCCGATTAGCGCAAGAATCCCTTTACGCCGATACGTTTTCCAGTTTCCGGTAATCGGAAATATGTGCGCATAAGGGCTGAAGAATTTTTTGTTTTCTTCCCCATTGAACACTAGAACAAGTTCCGTATCCCGTTCCTTCGCATTTTCCAAAAAACTGAGAAACAGCTTCAAATATTCCTTGTCCGTAAAGCGGGCATTATCTACGTCTAAAAACCAGACTTTGCCGGGACCATCCATGATCCGATTGACTTTTTCACGCAAGGGAGCAAACTGGGTAAAGCCAAAAGTACCGCTAATGCGAATATAGACTTCATGGCCTGATTCTTCTACAAACAGATCGATCTGCTCTGAATTCATGCAAAGAACCCCCGCTTCGAAAAGTCCATCGTAATATCCATATGCTCATCCGCTTGTCCCTGCATTTGTAAATTCCAAAAGAGGAACAGCCGAATCCCCTGCACAACCGTCGGCGCCGCTGATTGGTGAGAGCCCATAATCCAATTTAAAGCAACCTTGACCGGTCTCGAAAAATGAAAACGGAAAGCATAAGAAAGAAGTCCATCTTTCAGAAGGATTTCATTCGCTTCCGGATACAGCAAGGGGACATTCGAATCCAAAGAAATATTTTGTCCATTGATTTTAAGCGTATAGGCACGATTTCCATACACTTTTCGAATGCCCAAGTTCAATTCTGTGCCAAAATAGCCCTCTAAATCCGCAAAAGTCGCATTTGCAATCGCATAGGAGACTTTGAGTTTCGAATTCGACTTCAATAGGGAAAACTTTTTTTCAACATGAAGCACCGGATTTTTTCCGGGAACACTCGCCATCTGCTCGGAACGAAGCAGAACCGACAAAGAGTCATCCTTCCGCTCAATTTCATAATCGTACGGCGAAGAAAGAATTCCCTGGCCATCATTCAAGGCCGCATCCAACTGCTTCATATCGGCCAAAGATGCCGGAATCAAATGGTCCACAAAAGCGCGGGGCACATCTCCATTCTGCTGAGAAGCGCTCACCAGGTTCAATTCCGCCGGTTTATAGATCAAGGATCGTAAAGCAGCGCCCTTTCGCTGCTCCAGCAAAAATTGCAAGTCTGGATTGTTCACCAAAATCTGCCGATTTCCATTCCGCAAAAAATCCGAAACTTCTACACGACGTCCGTCAAGCTTTGCGAGATTTTCAATTTCTTCTTCTACAGCGATAATGCAGGCATTTCCATGCCAGCGCACCACCGGACTGCGGACTCCTTTATTATCGTACAAATCCGCATAATATTCCGAAGCCATGAGCGGCATCAGCTTGCGCTGTATAGTCAAAAGATCTTTAGGCGGCAAGAGTGTCTTTGCATGGGAATTCGCAATCAATAAGGATTTGTGCATCAAATCCGCTTCCGGACGTCTCAGCAAAAGTTCCCGGCAGCTATGGGATCCCGCCGGCAATCCAAGTTCCGTCCCCACGTCGCTCATCAAGTTCACTTTTGCACAAAGAGGTTCATCCAGAACATGGGAAAGCGTCCACAGCTGGAAAGAAAACTTCAAAATTTTATCTCGCAGCTCTGCAAAGAACTTTTGAATCTCCTCGGCAGAGGAAACCGGAATCGGCAACTTAGCCACCCAAAGCAAGTCATTTTCTCGGAACGAATCCAGTTTATCCTGCAATTCGGAACTCTCAAGCTGGAGCGATTCGCTTAAATCCTTTGCAACCGGTAAAAGCCGCATCACGGAATCGCGGTCTTCTGCCGTAAACCATCCAGAGACACGCGTTGCACGACCAAGGGTATCCTGCAAGCTTTTTTCAGAAACCAGAGTATATCGGAAGCCCTGCTTTGCAAGAACCTCCGCCATTCCAATTTCCCATGCCATCGAAGAGTTGAAATATCCGATCGGCTCTGTCTGGAAAACCTTCTCGACTAACGAAAAATGTTCTTTCAGCTGAAGCTCTTGAAGCTCCATCGGGAACAGCGGAAGCATTGCATCAAAAAATCCACCACCCAAAATTTCGAGATTTCCTTCTCGAATTGCATTTCGCATCCAAACAATATCTGCAATGTTTTGCTTGCTCCAACTTTGGAGAACATTCCCCGGCACAAAGAGCGAAAACCGAATTTTATCTTCTTCGAGAAGTTTCCGGATTTCAACCGCTATCTGCGAATATAAATCATCAAATACTGTTTTTTGAAGAGCAAACGGTTCTTTGATATATAGCAGAAGAGATAGTTTAATCGGCTTCATTCTTCAAAAATAGCACAAAAATTTCAAAATTCATGCCGAGTTTTAAAAAAGTAAAGCCCCAGCCGTGGAGGACGCGATCCAAGGGACCGTCCACGGGGGGATTGCAGGGGAAGGTCCGGGCGGGCATGGCGGGGGG
>OCVV012839578.1_pt1 | contig 24534 bp, 29 predicted proteins | sample 1539721 | NCBI WGS metagenome assembly OCVV01 (sample SAMN02144230, study PRJEB22623) | gut metagenome | biome: sheep rumen | host: Ovis aries | place: New Zealand
CCACTCCGAGGAGTAATATGCAGGTGAGTAGGAAACGAGCAGGTATTAGGCAGGTAACGATACCGAGCCAATTCTCTCTCGTTAGTGTCTTGCCAGTCTGATTTGGACTACCATGTAGCCATTTAAACATAAATTTGTTTTTCATTGTGTTTGATTGTATTTAGTTAATAATTATTTTTCTTGCGAATTAGGTCTATCTGCATCCTTTTGTGTAATAGTTTTTCTGCACGATGTTTTCCGTGATTTTTTATTTCTTTCTTGTAACATAATATCCTCTTCGTATGAAGATATAATTAATTTCAATAGTTCAATAGCGACTTTACTAATCTGATCGTCATGCCCAGAACCTTTAATCTTGTCTAAGAGCTTTTCTAATTGCGTTATATCCCTCTTCCCATATTTCCCCTTTGTAAGATCTACTTTACAACCTACTTCAACTAAATAATTCTTCACTTTAGTGATAGCATCTTGCTCTATCACACTTGGCTTAAATAGTTCAGTCAAAACAGGTTTTATAAGACTTATCGCGCGCGTTCGTACCTTATTAAACTCTTCCTGAAGTTCCTTCTTTTTAGGCTTTGGTATATATAGGTATGTGAATTTAAATTCTCTAGAACCGGACGTTTCCTTAAAAATCTCATGACACACCTCATGGTATGGCTTAACATCGCCATGAACGTCAATTAACAAGTCGTCAATACTCGCTCTCTCTTTATAAGTCACTTCATGCGTGAATACATCAACATTATCAACTAAGTCCTTCATTAGAGGCTTTAATGCTGCTTTTATTTTCTTTTCAAAATTTTTGTTTGAGATATTAATCGTTTTGTCTGTATCCGGAAAAATTGTATAAAACTCCTCGGGAGACTTCCATAAAGCAAAGCGTTTATATGTTCGTGAAGATAATTCCTGAAAATACGTATTATTACTTTGTTTGATAAGGAAATATAAATCATCATCTCCTAAAAGCGTTAGTAGATGTTCACCCGAGGCATTTTTTATACTCTTTGTATCTTTAACGGCTTCAAGACAAATAATATTTTGCAAAGCAGAAGATGGCTCTTCATTAGGAAAATAATCGTTTGCCATTGTTTCAGCAGCCTGTATTAATAAGGCCTGATCATAGACTATAGTGTGATGATTAAAGATGTGTGATACTTGGAATCTTTTTAATTCCATAATATTTCGAATGTCACCTATTACGTTATGGCTGAAACACAATCGGTATTTGTCTTCATATTTTTTTATGTGCATAGCATGAATAACACGGTTAATGTCAATACTAACCGACTTGTAACCTGAAGACCAAATATCCCGACATGCATAGTCCAACCTGTCAGCATCTACTTCTCCATGCAAAAGTTTAATAAAGCAATTGCACACTTGATAATATACGGAATCTTCTTCGTATGGAGCACCAATAATCATGCGACAAACTAATTCCACATTTCCTCCTAACAAGTTGGGTGTTTGAATAGCATCCTTGAATTTATCAGCAACCAATATTGCACTTGCCAATTCATGTTCCTTGCATTCTCCAATTTTTAAGCGATCTTTTATTAACTCAATATTATCGAGTTTTCCGCATAATTGTTTATACAATATGGTTTTATCTCCATAGTATGATTCAAAAGTGTGCGAAAATGGAGCATGAGCAATATCGTGTAATAAACATGCTATTTTGTAAGAATGAGTAATAGTTTGACTCTGAATATCTTTAAGCCCCTCTATTGAATTGAGTTGAGGAAGTAAATGGTCAATGATTTTTGTTCCGACATGATATACGCCCAAAGAATGAGTAAAGCGATCATGACGAGCACACGGATATATAGCACGTACAGATGTTTGCTCTATACGACGTAAGCGTTGAAAATACGGAGTATCTAAGATATTCACCACAAAGGATTTATCCAACTCAATATTTCCATGCACAGAATCACGTATCACTTTATATACACCATTTTGGTCGCTATTCATAGTTGTACTTTATTTAACAGTTTTACAATTTGAATACTAGGCCTATATTGATTCATAACAAATTGTATTCTAGGATGATGCATGTCCTCTATTCTTACTTCATCATTATCGAAACTCAACTGATGATAAGTGTAATTGCTTAGATTCTCCAAAGAGCGAAGGCTTAGATTTACTCTTATGGTAGCATCATTTTGAGTTAAAAAATCTGCCAATTGAAAGATGTCACTCATGCTGATAATAGCAGAATTCCTTCTCATGAATTTCTTTCTCGCCAAATAGACGACGATTTCTGATGAATCAATTTCGTTAAGCATGTTATCTTAGATTTTTAGTTATTTATCTCTACTATTGCACTTCTATTTGAGGTGCTTTTGCCGTCCTGTTGCTGTAACTGACACGGTATTAGACCAATTTTGGCTGCATTGCCACTGCATTCCGACAGCCAAGTAATTAGATTTAAGTTTGTCATAATAGTATTGTGTTTGATTGTTTCATGTAGTTAATTCTATATTATTTTGTGATATTCTTGTAAAAAAGATTCGTATCCTTTGCGGTAAAAGCAAACCCGTGGGAATAGTTCGCCATATCCAACTAATGGGTCATTAAGATTCAGCAGTTCTGTAGTGTCAGTAGGCGCGAGCGAGTTGCTGTCCGGATCATAAAATAAAGTCCAGTCCATATGAAACACTCTGCTCATACGCATCGTGATATCCTCAGGTTCCGGCAGATCTACCATCGTAATTGGTTCGGTATAATGATCAATCACATAGACTTTGTTATTTTTATTGCGTTTTATATACGACTGCATCAAACGGTTTACATGTTCATCACCAAAAGAATAACCAACAATAACTAATTTATCACTTTCCAATATATCTTTAGCCATTCTTTGGTAAAAATACGAGAATGGAGCAAAATTCAAACTCTCGTCTTTAGACTGCCCTGTAGTAATGAATGTATTAAACGAGTAGGCGAAATTAGATTCTCTATACAATACGGTTCCACGCATCGCTTTGTCATGAAGTCCTATCCATCTTTGCAAATTGCCCTCTTCAGAAGAATCAAAACACTCTATCTCATCAACATTATTCATGTTCCATCGCAACTGTCCATGCGGGAAATAAATAACTTTTTTAGCATCAAAGAAAGTAGGTATGTTCAGGCATTTTCCTTTACCATCCGTTGTTTTATCAATAAATCCTGTTTCGTAGCCGGCTGCCAGAGCGGAGGATAACAGACAATCATCATAATTGAAAGAAAGTAAATTGACCTCCCCAGAATGGTCTGTTTCAGCAAGATATTGCAGCATCTGCGTTTGCCTTTCAATGAGTTTATTAAAGGACTGGCTTTTATGTTCGTGCTCCAATAGCAAAATAGCTTCCGCTAGAATCTGGCGATACAAGAACGGAATTTCACTCCAAGCAGTATGTGCATGAATGGGCATACATTCTTTTAAGGAAGCAAAAAGTTGAATCAAGGCGGTAAAATAAGTTGATCCTTTCGCATAAACATCAATATTGTATGAACAAAATTTGTCCATTAATTCTCCTATTTGCTCAAAATTATATTGCGGGTGATAATGCAATATAATCTCCAATATATTCATCACATCGGCTGATGTCACCAATACTTTTTTTTCTCCTTGAATGACTTGAAGTTTATGGATGACTCGTTTCCAATTCCCAACTGCTGACACTTGTTGTGTCAGGAAATGAGTACTCAATACCGGATTGAAGAAAGGTATTGATGCTCCTGCTCCAAAAATTACGGTTGTCATTCGGGCTATTTCTTTTTAGTTATATTTTACCCCAACATCAGTCCTACGTTGAGGGTGAGGATAGCGATTAAGGTTAATAACCATCGTGCTTTACTCCGCACAATTGATTTAAGATTAAATAAATTTAAGTTTTTCATTGTGTTTGATTGTATTTAGTTAATTAATTGTGTTTTCTGTTTTGGGCGCCTTTGGCGCTATATTTATATTATACAGAATTTTATGATAAAACTACATCAACATTACTATACTGTTTCTGCTCTTCACCTTCCCATGGGGCCTTCTTTCGTTCCCCAAAGAGATAACCAGCAAACTCTATTATATTAATATTCGTTTTACTGTTTTCCGGAGAAATCGCTTTATTATAAGCCACAACATAAATTCGTATATTCTCCTCTTCTCCTATTCCTTTCGCTTGCAATTCCCTCTTGATAACTTCATCAATTGAACCTGTTTCTTTAACATAACAAGCTATATATGCCGCACTATCACCACAGTCTAAGGCATTATATTTCTGTAGCCATTGATGAAGTTTCTCACTTCGCTTTTGATATTCTTTCTGATACTCTTCTTTACTTACATCTTCTGCTCTTAATCCCAAACCTAAGTCATAGGACATCCAAATTCTATAATCTGCCATAGTATTTTGATTTAAATTTTTTTCTTATAATTTAGCCATCCATGATTGACGAACATTGTGCCCCAAAAATCTAGATGTCATTAAATAAATGAATTGTTTGGGTTGAGTTTTCAGGAATTCACTCATTAGCCACATATTCTTATCCGATAATAACTGATCAAATAAGTTTGGTTGATACCTTGTGATAGAGCCAAAGAAAAACATCAACATATAGATTGTCGATTCAGTTGATAAACGAGAGGTATTTGTTGAAATATATAAAGATATATTATCTCCATTAGTCACGCCCCATATCCCTTTCCTTCTAAGGCTCTTTGCAAAATCAGATAACTCTTTTTGGGTATAATAACCACTATGCGAAACATCACAAGTTTCCTCCCAATAAAATTCACCAGTATGATTACCCTCAGAATCTAAGTCACTTACTGAATTATTATAGAAGTTAACATCATTTAATTCTCTCGCTTGTTCTTTATTACAATCATGCACAAAGGCTCTATATGTTAAAACTTTTCCCCTTTGTGTAAACTCACAACAATCTAATCTGTAAAATTTCTCTTGTCTATTATGTATTTCAGAATAGGCTCTATGGATACCTAGACATATTGATAATAAATCTTGTATATAGTATACTGTGTCATTAGGAATATCATCTCCCAATTGTTCAAATAGTAATTTTGTAATATTAATTTTAGTATTATCTCGTGAATCAATTTTACATGTAACTGAGGAGCTAGCTAAAGTAGATGTTGCTCCTATGGATTCACATAGACCATGCATATATGATTTAGAGTCCCAAATTGCATTATTCTCATTTACATTAATATTTACGAATACCTTTACAAAATTCATGAATGAATAATAGTATAATAACGGCTTTGATTTAATTGGAGCCGACTCTGCTGCTTCATAGAACGTCCTTGCTTGCTCTAAAAGGGCTTGTAGGAATGGGAGTTTTTTCCCTCTTTTAGGCTTGTTTATTTTGGTCATTCTTTGGCGAACAATATAATCCCAGAATGCCCAAATATCAGACACCCACACATTATTTGCCCCAAACAGATAACTGGTTGATTGTTCCTTGCAGAACAAAGGGAAACTATTGTGATCAAATTGTTTCATAGGTTTTAATTACGTTACACCAGATTTATTTCTTCATATCACTCCTCCTGTCAAGACCAATCTCTCAATCAGTGATGCCACATAAAAGCCATAGTCCCAACTGAGTTGATTTTGTAGCAGGGTATCTTGGCTCGACAAACGAGTACCAGAATCATCCTTAACATTACACCATGAATCCACCCACATGCTACTATTGTCAAACCATATTACTTGCCAATGAAGGATTCCTCTCAACCATTCTATCTTATTCACCGTCTTTCCCCGCGTACGGCATGCTACTAAGATGATCTCGCAACCAGCCTTTAAAAAGTAATCAATTGACTTATTTTGACGAGAGTTAGGGTCACCTTGACTTTCAATCCCCACCTTCACAATGTCACCATTAGGCTGCGGAATATCAATGATTGCCTTCACATCACTATTTCTATCATACCCTGTCGATGGCTCAAGCACTACGTGCTGATATCGTTCACTCAGTACCTCAAACACATAGCGTATAGATGATGACTTCCCACTCTGTGCCATCTTGCTGTTTGCTATTACAATCTTATGTGTCATCATACTATTTAGATTTTAAGTTAGATTAATACTATATCATAGCCAAATTCTAATGGCTCATCTTTTTCTGTAATCGCCACAGCCGGGCAATGGTGACTGTACGATATTTTTCTATAGATAGAGAACGAGAAACTCTCATCTCCTTTGTCATCTACATTTCCGAAAGATAACATTCTATGGTCGTACAAATCCGGATTATAGTTACTATCCGAGATATGATGAGGGATTTGTAGTAAGCCTACCTTTGCCCATAAAGCTCCTAATATCTGTTTTAACTTGTCCAAATTGCTTTGTATGTTTGCTTCAAAATCGCCGGTATATAAGCAATGAGAGGAGTGATATGCCAAAATGTCAAAGTATCTACGATAGAGAACGTCAACGACCTTTGCAAAAAGACACTCATTATATCTATACGAAGAATAGATATAATCCAGTGCTACATCTATCGTCGGACCGGAATAAACCGGCATAGAGTAGCAGTTATGCGACTGCTCTCCCTTGCCCATTGCCGGAAAAATCGTGTCGTATATATCTTTAATTCCTTTAATGTTTTTATATTTTGCCTCTCTCGGTTTTCTTTCTTCTTCTGGAATCTCTTCTAACAAGACATTTTTTACTTTTTCCCAATCAAGCTTTTCTTGATCTTTAGTAATATCATACTTCTTTTTGAGAGCAACTAGTAAATCCTCGCATTTTTGCTTATCTTTATAGCAGATAGGTATATAATGCCAGAAGATGTTACCCTTAGTCACAATCTGGATTTCCTTTCCGGAACGAATTTCTTTCGGCAGTACAGAATTTACTTGCCCCGCCTCACCATTTCGCTCACCTATCTCAATACGATTTATCTCCCCATCTCCGTCATCGCCTTCTACCACCTCTGTTATATTCTCTTTATTATCGCTTTGTACCCAACTAATGAGCTGTTCTTGCAATTGAATTACATCAGCACTAGGGTGTTGATGTCCTCCGTGACTTGCTTTGATAAAGTTATAGACAATCGCTTCCAATACTACTTCTTCCGCCAATTGCGGCAAAACAATCCGCTTAACAAAACTATTACCCAACAATGTCGGCAGACCATTGATATGATCCAAATGGAAATGCGAGATAAATAACAAGTCTATCGGTGTACTGCCTCCATTAGTCGCGGCTCCAATTTGACCGTCTATAGTTGCTTTATCTTTACCGCCACAGTCATATGCCACAGTAAAAGTATTACCATGTCCTCCTCTAAACTGCTCCGTGTAGAATGCCCCATGCCCTACCGGCCAAATCGTTCTCTCTAATCTGATGTGTGACATATATTATGTAGTTTTATATTGTTCTCTTTAGTCTCTATTCTCGCGATCATTACGGACGTCACTGGTGGGTGTTTGGTCCTTTTTTTTACGTTTACCGCCATGCACAAAAAAGCGGTAAATCCGTATATTGAATTTACCGCTAAATGCTATAAAGTTTTAATTAATTTATCCGAATAAATCAGAGTGAGAGCCTGTTCTTACCAACTCTAATATCTGTAAAGTTCCATCGGAGGTTTTGCGATACATTAGCAACCAATCAGGTTTGATGTGACACTCTCTAAAGCCCTTGAACTGATTATACAACTCGTGGTCACGATACTTGGCAGCGAGAGGAATGTCACTCGCCAGATTGAAGACAACTTGATTGAGTTCTTCCTCCGGTAGATTACGCTTTCGGGCTAACTTGAGGTCTTTTTTGTACTGCGTAGAAAAAATAATCGTTCTCATGCTATAGCCTTTAGATAATCTTCAAACGATTGACAAACAGTGCCTTTCCCGTTCTCTAATTCTTCGATAGCTTTACGAGTCCGTTTTTCTGCTGCTGTAACGGTCTCTTTTTTACTAAATGCCCAACCCAAGGATTGAGCCATTTGCTCAAACCACCCTACTTGTTCTGCAGGTATTTGTAATGTGAATGTAGACATAGCTTTTATTTTTTTGCGTTTGTGACGCAAAAGTACAGTTTTCTTCCGACATATGCAAATAATTGAGCTAAAAAATGCAAAATTTCTTCGTTTTTTGCGGTAAATCCAATATGTCAAAGGTCACTTGCCTCATTTTTTCCCCGAGGCGGGGGAATATAAGTTTAGGGACACAAAAAAGCGTGAAACTCACCTGTCTTCACGCTCCTTGAGGCCTTCGCAATGCCCGAATAAAGTAGAAAAACAACCGAAATCCACGCTCGATATGTATACCCGCCCGCCCTTAGCGAGCGTGGATAGATAATACATATCCACGGGACATTCATTGTTGTTGTCTGGACTTTATTCTTTTGAAAGTTGCGAAGTTTCAAGGAGTCGCAAACAACGTTTCAATAAACGCCTTTATTATGTCACCGCTTTTTTACGCTGTCGGAGCCAGCGGTCTCATTTAACGTCCGGGACATGACGGTACTTTTATGGATTTTAGACACAAAATCTGCGCCGATGACGACGCCTATAAAGCCTATTTACCAATTTCGGCGACAAAGATACTACTTTTTAATGACTTATGCAAATAAAAGTGACTTTTTTTGGTAAAATGACAAAAAAGCGGTAAATCCGCATATTGAATTTACCGCGTGAATGTTATTTTTGAATTTACTATAGCAATCCAATTTCCTTCAATACAGCCTTAAGTGCTGTCGGGTTGAAATTGTCCGCCTGCTTCTTATCATAAATGAGAAGCAAATATATATCCATGTTCTCCGGGCTGACAATATAATTTAGTGTTATAACACGTGCACCTCCGGCTTTTCCTTTGCCTTTGGATGTGATTTGCATACGAATTTTTCGCACCCCATTGCCCAAGTCGTCTCCTTGTAAGGGATTTTCTTTTAGGGACTTAATAAATTCGCAAAAGTCATTCTTAAAGGAGGGGTAATGCTTCGCTAATTTTTTGGCCTCATGGTCAAAATAACTGGATGACTTAATATCATAATTCATCGAATAGCTCCTCGGCAGATTTTAGTTGTATATTCCCGTCTCGATGGTCTTTTACTTCTTGCAGAGCCCCTTTCAAATCGCTCCATAGTTGCGCATCCACGCTCTTATCTGTTTTACGTTTGCGTGTACGGGTTGCAGGTAAAGGGGTTATTGTGAACACTCCCAAAGATTGGATATAGTCTAATGTACGTTGCGCCAATTGATTGCGGGGGTTATAAGTCAATGTTGCATTCATAGTTTTTCTCCCTTCTCTTGAATTTAGCAATTTCAGTTAAAAAGGTGCAGCTTTTATAATAATGCTTATCTTAATTTTTTATTTTTTATGGATTTTAGACACAAAATCTGCGCCGATGACGGCACCTAATAAAGCCTATTTACCATTTTCGGCGACAAAGATACTACTTTTTAATGACTTATGCAAATAAAAGTGATTTTTTTGGCAAAATAGGCAAAATAAGGCATCAAAATTCAATAATAAATTTGTTTATTCCGAATAATTTTAGTATCTTTGCCGCAGATTTCGGAGAAGTAGCATGGAGATAGTTAATCTACCGGATATATGGAAATAGTTAATCTATTGGAATATACTGAACGCACGCAATTGCGTGATTGGTTAGGCACTCATCACAAGCAAGCCAAACAATGCTGGGTGGCTATTTATCGCGGCAGGCAAAAGCCGACCGGAGATTGTTTGCCATATATAGAAGTGGTGGAAGAGGCGTTGTGCTTTGGTTGGATAGATAGCACGCTGAAACGTATCGGCGACGGGCGGCTGGCGCAACGACTATCTCCGCGACGGAAAGGTAGTCATTGGACGGAGTTGAACGTGCGGCGTTGCCACGAACTGATTGAACAAGGACGGATGACCGATGCGGGATTACAAGCCATGCCCGAAAATATGTAATAACCTGATAACAACAATATTAAAAAATTAGTTCTATGAAAACAAGTACTAAAATTTGGATGTGCCTTGCGGGTGTAGCACTCGTAGCACTCGGCGTACTCTGTATCATGTATCCCGGCAGTACGCTTCTGAGCCTCTCTTGGCTATTCGGTCTGTTGTTTTTCCTTGGCGGCTGCACACAGATGGCAGCTTGGGCTGCCACGCGCGGTTTCATGCCGTTGAGCGGACTCTCGTTCTTCTCTGCCTTGCTGCAAATCATCCTCGGCTGCGTGGTACTTTTTCACCCGGCTCCTGTCATGGTTGCGCTCCCCTTCATTTTCGCCTTTTGGCTGTTGTTCGAAGGTATTGACCTCGCTATCAGTTCATTTGACTTTAAGCGTGTCGGTTTCCGCAACTGGTGGTGTGTCGGCTGTTTCGGAGTCCTGGCAGCATGCTTCGGCGTGTACTGTCTCTTGAACCCGAATGTCAGCATTGAGACGATTGCTTGGTTTGTAGGACTCGGTATCATCATTGTTGGAGTAGGAAACTGGGTAAAAGTCTTTGTTGTTAACAAGGTGGAGAAGCGCTTTGTTAAACTCCATGACCGTCTCCATGAGATAGAAGACATCACATGGGAAGATGTGAAGTAGCTTTAACTTCGCATCTCGCAAAAACGATTCTTTTTATGCCGGAGCACAGTAATTGTACTCCGGCTTTATAGACTCAGCACTTGCAGTGCTTGCCACTTATCGTCTTTGATATCTTTTTTCTCTTTGATGGCTTTGGTGAGCGGTACATAAACCACTTCGCCGTTTTGAAGTCCCACCATAATAGACCGCTGCTCATCTAATAAAGCCTGCACGGCGGCGCAACCAAACCGCGATGCCAAAATCCGGTCAAAGGCTGTAGGTGAGCCTCCGCGTTGCAGATGCCCAAGAATGGTAACACGGGTTCCGTATTCGGGATGACTTTGTTCAATCACCTTAGCAACCGCCTGCGCTCCGCCGGGAATAGCGTGCTCCTGTACCAAAACTATTCCACTGTTCTTGTGTTTGCGCCGACCTTGTCCGATGGCGGCTTCCAATTGCTCCTCTAATGTAGCCCGTTCAGGGATGATGGCGGCTTCGGCGCCGGCAGCTATAGCGGCATTAAGTGTCAGAAAACCTGCATCACGTCCCATGATCTCAACGAGGAACAGTCGCTCATGGCTTGTGCCGGTATCGCGTAACTTATCCACACATTCCACGATGGTATTCAGTGCTGTATCATAACCTATGGTCGAATCGGTGCCCCATAGGTCATTATCAATTGTGCCCGGAACACCGATAATGGGGATATTGTATTCTTGGGCAAACAGTCGTGCACCGGTAAAAGTGCCGTCTCCGCCGATAGCAATCAAGGCGTCTATCTTTTCCCGTTGCATGGTTTTATAAGCTCTTTTGCGCCCTTCCTCTGTTTTGAACTCCTCGCTGCGAGCAGATTTGAGAATCGTTCCGCCGCGCTGAATAATACCGCTCACGTCTTGCGTTGTAAATTCCTGAACCTCACCATCCATCAGACCTTTATATCCGCGAAAAATGGCCTTGACACGGATGTTGTTAGCAATCGCTGCCCGCGTCACCGCGCGGATTGCGGCGTTCATTCCCGGAGCATCACCGCCTGAGGTAAGCACTCCGATTGTTTGAATCTTATACTCCATATTTTATATTATTATAATTATGCAAAGTGGTTTCATTTTTTCCGGCTGCAAAGGTACGAAAAAAAACAGAAATATACAAATAAATTCGCAGATATTAAAAAAAAATCACTTTTATTTGCGTATGTCGCAATTTTTTTGTACTTTTGTGCCCGCGATTGATTGGCCGCTATGTCGGTCGGTGAACGCCTTAAAGGCTCTTCAAATAGATAATTGATATGGGACTTGCACTATCCATCATCACCCTCTTGGGTTCGGTAGCGTTACTGATGTACGGCATGAAAGTCATGTCGGAGGGTTTGCAGAAAATGGCCGGTAGCACGTTGAGTCGTGTACTGTCCACAATGACTACCAATCGTTTTACCGGCGTGCTGACAGGCGCTTTCATCACCGCCTCTATTCAGTCTTCAACGGCGACGACGGTAATGACTGTCAGTTTTGTGTCCGCGGGGATATTGACGCTTGCGCAAGCTATATCCGTCATCATGGGTGCCAACATCGGTACGACCTTTACGGCGTGGATAATGGTTCTTGGCGGCGGTTCATTCGATATGAGGCTGGTCATCTATATGCTGATAGTGCTTGCCGTTATTTTTATCTATACCAAGAAGTACCTTAACACCGGTGAATTTATTATCGGTTTAGCACTCTTACTATTGGGTTTAACCACTCTTAAATTGAACGCCAATGAGATGCATTTGGACCAGATGGAGACGGTTAAGAACTTCTTTGTTGCGACATCCCGATGGGGCTATGGCTCGTATTTCCTATACTTAGTGGTAGGTGGTATATTAACGACAGCGGTTCAGTCTTCGGCCGCTATTATGGCAATCACGATGACCTTGTGTTCCGCGCATGTGTTGCCTATCGATATGGGTATAGCGCTTATCTTGGGTGAGAACATCGGTACGACTATTACAGCTAATGTTGTGGCGCTCTCGGCTTCAACGCAGGCACGTCGTGCCGCTTTGGCACACTTGGTATTTAACGTCTTTGGCGTTATTTGGGTGCTATGCGTATTCCAATGGTTTGTTAGTGGAATATGCCGGTTATGGGGTGTCGAATTTACTCCGGGTGAGCCTTCCGATGTTTCTCCGGATAAACTGAATGCCATATTGGCAACATTCCATACAGCGTTCAACGTGACGAACACAGTAATCCTGATAGGCTTTGTGCCCTTGATTGAGAAATTGGTTTGTGCTATCATCCAGCCCAGACCCGAAGCGAAAGAGGAAGAGGGAAAACTGAAATTTATCTCCGGCGGATTGATGTCCACTTCCGAACTGTCTATCATCCAAGCATGGCGCGAGATTGATGTCTTTGCGCAGCGAGCCCATCGAATGATCGGGATGGTCAAAGACCTCTATGAAGAACAGGATGAAACCAAGTTTAACCAAATCCACTCTCGCATTGATAAGTACGAAAATATATGCGACCACATGGAGGTCGAGATAGCCTCTTACCTCGGTCAAGTAATAGACGGTCGATTATCAGACCAGTCTAAAAAAGAGATACAAAAGATGATGCGTATCGTCTCAGAGTTAGAGTCCGTGGGAGATTCGAACTACAATTTGGCGCGTTATCTGACCTATCGGCACCGTGACCAACTGAAGTTTACCGATGAGCAGAACCGCAATGTTGAGACGATGAATATGCTACTATCGCAAGCCAGTGCGATGATGCTCAAAGCTATCGAAGCACAGCAAATAACGGAAGAGCAGTTCAATGAGATGTCGAACCTCGAGAATGAAATCAATAACTTCCGCGATGACATAAAAGCCCAAAATACTATCAACGTTACCGAGCAGAAGTATGACTACCTAACGGGTATCAACTATATGGATACTATCTCCGAGTATGAGAAAATGGGTGACTATATCATCAATGTCGAAGAGGCTATCTACGAACATAAGCACGATAAATAACGAATTAACAATAATTATAAACCATTAAAAGTTTCTAATCATGGTAAGTTACAAAGAATTAGGTTTGGTGAACACCCGCGAGATGTTTGCTAAAGCCATTAAGGGCGGATATGCTATTCCTGCCTTCAATTTCAACAACATGGAGCAACTGCAAGCTATTATCAAGGCTGCTGCAGAAACCAAATCTCCGGTTATCCTCCAAGTATCTAAAGGTGCTCGTGCTTATGCTAATCCGACGCTCTTGCGTTATATGGCACAAGGTGCAGTAGCTTATGCAAAAGAGCTCGGTTGGGAAAAACCCGAAATCGTTCTTCACCTCGATCATGGTGATTCCTTCGAACTCTGCAAAGATTGTATCGACCTCGGTTTCTCCAGCGTCATGATTGACGGTTCTGCTCTGCCTTATGAAGAGAATATCGCTTTGAGTAAGAAGGTTGCAGATTATGCCCACCAATATGATGTTACCGTTGAGGCTGAATTAGGCGTTCTTGCCGGAGTTGAAGACGAAGTACAAGCCGAGGAGAGCCACTACACTCGTCCTGAAGAGGTTATTGATTTCTCCAAACGTACCGGTTGCGACTCCCTCGCTATCTCTATCGGAACCAGCCATGGCGCATATAAGTTCAAACCCGAACAATGCACCCGTGACCCCAAGACCGGTCGTCTCGTGCCCCCGCCATTGGCATTCGATGTACTCGATGCTATCATGGAGCAACTGCCCGGATTCCCCATCGTACTGCATGGCTCCAGCTCAGTTCCTCAAGAGTATGTAGATATGATTAACCAATATGGCGGCAAATTGCCTGATGCAGTAGGTATTCCTGAGGAGCAATTGCGTAAAGCTGCTAAATCTGCTGTCTGCAAAATCAATATCGACTCTGACAGCCGTTTAGCATTCACCGCTGCTGTACGCAAAGTATTTGCAGAGAAACCCGGAGAGTTCGACCCACGTAAATACTGCGGACCTGCTCGTGACCTCATGGAGCAACTCTATAAGCACAAAATCATCAACGTACTTGGCTCTGACGGTAAGGCTTGCTGATATCGCTGAGGCTGTAGATTCTATATTATTTGTTATAGATTCTATAAAAGAAATGAGAAAGGGGACCATTCGGTTCCCTTTTTTGACCACTCAGTAGAAGACTCTTTGTCAATACAAAAAAAAGCAGTATCTTTGCAGCGTTAATTACAAATTATAAAATTGAACAAAGATGAAAAATTTACTGCAAAGTGTATTTTCTTTTGCGCTGCTGATGGGGGTTAATGTGCTGATACTTGTTAATAAGTTTAACAGAAAATTCGCATAAAACGCAAATTTATTTGCATAGACCAATTTTTTTTTGTAATTTTGTGCGCTCAATGAAACGCATAATTACAATAACGCTATTTCTACTCAGCCTTGTCTCGGGTGTTCGTGCCCAATTACAGTCTATTCCATACGGAGACTTTGAGACATGGGCTGTTCATTATATTAAAGAGTCCAAAGTAGTTGGCGGGCAGACCCGTGCCATCTATATTCCTGCTCCTAAGGATACCCTTTGGGAGAATAAACCTTATATATATAAGGATGCCGATGATCCTTGGGCCACGAGCAATGACTATATCAACTTTATGGGGATATATAAGACCTCTACCTCTGTGGAGCCTGACAAAAGGGGGCATGGCACGGCAGCTAAACTATCTATCCTTCAGGAAGATATTACAGTCATAGGGCTGGACATGCATGTCATTTTAGCCGGAACTTTGTATGTCGGACGAACCCGTGAACCTTTTAATGCAACCGGGAATTATAATGCCAATGTAGACTTCGGTTGGCCTTATGAGGGAACCCCGAAAGCACTTGTTTTTGACTATAAATCCGTAATATCGCCGGATAGTTCCGTTACGCAATGCGCCGGTTTCTCAAAGCCCAAGACCATTCACCATATTTTCGATCATGCTCACGCATATTGTTACCTTCAGCGGCGATGGGAGGATAATTTAGGTAATATCCACGCTGAACGGGTCGCTACCGCGTACATGAAAATCGATTACACCACCGATTGGGTCAATGGGCATGTTTTAACTCTTCATTATGGGGAAATCGTTAATCCTAATAATATAGAACAACTTCAGCGCACGTGGATGTTTGCCCGTAATAGCAGCGGACGAATGGTGCGTGTTCGTGAAGAAGGTTGGGCAGCCCCCGGCACCAAGCCGACGCATATATGTATCAGTTTTTCTGCCAGCGGGTTAGAGCAGGGCGGAGCAGGACATGTCGGTAATGCACTTTGGGTGGATAATGTGTGTCTACAGTACTGATAACCATGTCAATTAGCAAACGGACATATACCTTTCATAATGAGCATTTGACGCAAAAAGATGCCCTCTATATATCGTTGATTATATTGGGGGTAATATTGATTGCCCTTACGCTAATTACTGCCGCTCTCCATCCCGAGTATATTAATAGTTACCATTATTGGCTGTCCGTCCTCTCTGAAGCGATAATCTTACTCTCCCTTTTCCAATTCGCAACACTTTGGGCACGTAAGATGAAAACCTTGTTGCAGGTTATCGTGATGAATTCTCTAACAACAATATTGATTGTACCACTGACTGCAATGACAGTTTCGCGGTTAATCAGTATCCTTTTCACAAATTTTGCATATAGAGAGTTGCTATATTATAATCTTACGACAGGATTGCTAATGGGGGTTATCGCCGGTTTAGACGGGTCGGTTGTTTTCTTGCAGAATAAGGCGTTAGAACGAGAAAAACAAATCCAAGAACGGGAACAGGCTATTAATACCAATAAAATCAAAGCGCTCCAACAACAGCTATCTCCCCATTTTTTGTTCAATTCTCTCAATACATTGCGCGGATTGATGAGACCGGACAATAAACCTGCTCAACACTATTTGGACGAATTAAGCCAAGTCTATCGCTATACTACGCAACAAAAAGAAATCGTAGAACTTGAGGAAGAAATGGCTTTCGTAGAAGCATATGCCTATCTCATGCAAATACGGCATGGGGAAGGACTGCAGATAGAGATTAATGTGGATAAAGCCTACAATCACTATAAGGTACTGCCCATTAGTGTACAGTTGCTCCTTGAGAATGCAATCAAGCATAATCGGATAAGTAAGAAAGTGCCATTGTCTATCCGAATCTATAATGAGGATGCTTTTATCGTTGTGACGAATCCGATAAGGCCAAAAATGTCCGATGAAAACGCCTCTTCCGGTATTGGTCTTGAAAATCTCTACCAGCGTTTTATGCTTCAGTTGGGCAAACCGATCCATATCTATCAAGACGATAAAACATTTACCGTTAAAATTCCCCTTGTGCCATGAAGATAATCATCATAGAAGACGAACAAGTGGCAGCTAATGCCTTGATAAATCTCATTCACGAGGTAGAACCTCAAGCTGAAGTACTTGAAGTGTTGACTGTTGTAGAAGATGCTATTGAATATTTCCATCGGAATGATATGCCGGATGTGATATTGACCGACATCAACTTGGGGGACGGCTCAGCCTTCACCATTTTTGAGAACGTGAAAGTGACATGTCCCATCATCTTTACCACTGCATATGACGATTACGCCCTGAAAGCCTTTGAGCAAAATAGTGTCGATTATCTCCTTAAACCAATCACGGAGGAGAAATTAAAAAGAGCCTTCAATAAGATTATTCAACGTCCTGAGAAGGTTAATAATGAAGTGCTACTCAATCAATTACTAACAACTCTTCGGCAGCAAGAGAAAAAATATAAACAGACTTTACTTCTTCCCATAGCTGATCATTTTGTGCCCCTCTCCGTATATCAGATTACTTACATAATGGCAGAGGACCATGGTGCCAAAATAGTTACGCGTAAGAATGTCTATAGCGTAGCGCAGTCTCTTGATAAACTCTTTGAAGAACTGAACCCAGAGGACTTCTTCCGTGTATCACGACAGGTGATAGTGGCGCATGATGCCATCAAGGATATGGTTGTTTGGTTTAACGGGGCATTGGCGTTGGAGATAGAAGGTAATGAGGAGAAAATAACTATACCGCGACGAACAGTTAAAGAATTTAAGGACTGGTACACCGCTAAATGAAAATGGTGGTGCCCCGATAAATAATATTGATTATGAGAAAATTATTATTGATACTTACTTTTTTTACATCCCTGATGGTCAACGCGCAGCTGAAGCCTATCCCGTATGGGGATTTTGAGACTTGGGCAGTACATTACATCTTGGAATCCCGTGCAGTTGGCGGGCAAATGGCACCTATCTATATTCCGGCTCCGACAGATACCATTGTTTCGAATAAAGCCTACACCTATGCCGACCCTAAAGATATGTGGACGACCAGTAACGGTTATGTAGATTTTATGGGACTTTGTAAGACTTCCTTATCTGTGACTCCTGATCCGCAAGGAGATGAGCATGGTACTGCCTGTAAATTGGAGGTAAAGCAACAAGATGTCGTTGTGCTTGGCCTGGATGTCCACTTTATTATGGCAGGAACGCTCTTTATGGGTAGGACTCGAGAGCCGTTTATTCCATTCGGGGATAACGATATGAATATAGAAATTGGGGTTCCTATAGAGGGCTGTCCGAAGGCAGTAGTTTTTGATTATAAAACCAATGTATCGCCTGATTCCGTCCTTACTCAGTGTAAGGCATTAGGGAAAGCCAAATATGTCAAGGGCTTTGATTGTCCGGAAGTATATTGTATCTTACAACGTCGGTGGGAGGATTCAAAAGGCAATATCTATGCCGAGCGTGTTGGTACCGTACAAATGCTCTTCCCGGAAACGACCGATTGGGTGAATGGTTTTGAACTGCCGATTCATTTTGGGCCGATTGAAAATCCCACGCGTATGGAACTCTTGCAACAATGGATGCACCAACGAAACAGTAAAGGCAAGAATGTGCCAATTAAAGAAATCGGTTGGGCAGCCCCGGGCGTACAGCCGACACATATATGTCTATCGTTTGCCTCCAGCTGCTTAGATCAAGGCGGTACCGGACATATCGGAAATTCTTTTTGGATTGATAATGTAGGATTGTTGTATTAAGATGAAAAAGTATATTCTATCTATTATTGCTCTTTGGCTATTCCCATTTGCTTTGATGGCGAAAGGCCATATCGAATATGTTGAAATGCCGACTAAATCGGCGCTTAATAACCGACCGCTGATGGTCTATGTTCCGCAAGACTATTACGACGACGATGATCAAGATATAACCTATCCCGTCCTTTTCCTATTACATGGTCTTCATGGCGATGAAACATCATGGACGCGGAAAGGGGATCTCTTTACAAGTATAGATTCCGTTATAGACAATGACATTATACGTCCCTGTATAATCATTATGCCTAACACCAATGGAGGAAAATATATTTGGCGTGCCGAGGAGCACTCGCTCTTCTACTGCGTTATGCATTATGGAGAGACTAAACACAATAATTTTGTCGATTACTTCTCGGAAATCATGAATTATGCAACTAAGCATTACCGCATTTCTGACCGTTGTGAGGATCACGCGTTGGCTGGACTTAGTAATGGCGGCCGCAAGGCGGCGGAATTAGCAATTCTCAATCCGATGTATTTTGGTTATGTCGGACTTTTCAGTCCGGTGTTAAGTAAACAGCAAGTTCCGGATAGACCTATCTCCGATTACTATATCAGTATAGGCGTTTCAGATTTATTGGCCGCTAATGGTCGACGTTTCCATAAGAACATGGATAAAAAGGGCATCCCCCATACCTTCTGTGAACTGGAAGGCGGACATGACTGGCCAAGGTGGAAACAAGATATCTTAGACTTTTTAGAATACGCGTTCCCTAAGTAAGAGAAATCTGCAATAATTTTTGGGCTTCAACGGCAAACTCCATAGGTAGTTTGTCCATTACTTCTTTGGCATAACCATTGACAATCAACCCTACAGCATCTTCCTCGCTGATTCCGCGTTGACGGCAGTAGAAAAGTTGGTCTTCCGATATTTTAGAGGTTGTCGCTTCATGCTCCACAATAGCCGTGGGATTGGCAACCTGTATATCAGGAAACGTGTGAGCACCGCATAGGTCGCCTAAAAGCAGGGAGTCACACTGGCTATAGTTCCTAACATCTTCTGCGCCGGGAACAACTTTGACTAATCCCCGATAGCTATTCTCCGAGTGACCGGCAGATATGCCCTTGCTGATTATGCGTGAGCGCGTGTGTGAACCGATGTGAATCATCTTCGTTCCCGTATCGGCTTGCTGATAATTATTAGTGAGTGCAACGGAGTTAAATTCTGCCGATGAATACTCGCCTTTTAAGATGCAAGACGGATATTTCCATGTAATAGCAGAACCGGTTTCTACTTGCGTCCATGATAGGCGGGCGTGGGCGTGAATAAGTCCCCTTTTAGTTACGAAATTATAGATACCGCCGTTACCGTTTTTATCTCCGGGATACCAGTTTTGTACCGTTGAATACTTAACTTCAGCGTGGTCATGGACAATGATTTCAACAATAGCTGCATGTAGTTGGTTCTCATCGCGCATAGGAGCCGTACAACCTTCAAGGTAACTGAGATATGCCCCTTCGTCGGCAATCAGCAGTGTACGTTCAAACTGTCCGGTGTTACCGGCATTGATTCGGAAATAGGTACTAAGTTCCATGGGACAGCGTACGCCTTTAGGTATATAGACGAAAGAGCCGTCTGAGAATACGGCGCTATTCAGTGCTGCGTAGAAATTATCGGTATATGGGACAACGGAACCTAAATATTGTTTGACCAAATCAGGATATTCGCGAACGGCTTCTGATATGGAGCAAAAGATAATCCCTTTTTCTGCTAAAGTGTCTTTGAATGTGGTTTTTACAGAGACGGAGTCCATCACGGCGTCGAAGGCGATGTTGCCTGCCAAAGCCTGCCGTTCCTCAAGTGGGATTCCTAATTTATCAAAGGTTTTTTGAATCTCGGGGTCTAACTCTTTGGGCTCGGTACTCTTCTTTTTTGGTGCAGCGTAGTAACTTATGTTTTGGAAATCAATGTCCGGAATCTTCAGATACGCCCATGTCGGAGGTGTCATCGTGAGCCATTTATGGTAGGCTTTTAGCCGAAACTCCAAAAGCCATTCGGGCTCTTGTTTTTTAGCCGAGATGAAGCGTATAACTTCTTCGTTCAGTCCTTTGGGGATAGTTTCTGTTTCGACCTCTGTTACAAAGCCGTATTCATACTCCTTGTTGACAATATCTTTTATATTTTCGTCCATAGAATAATAAAACCGCCGTGTCGGCGGTTTAGAGGTCGGTAGCAGATTCGAACCGCTGTCCCCGGTTTTGCAGACCGGTCCCTAACCACTCGGGCAACCGACCAAATAATACGCTTTACTTAAACGCGACTGCAAAAGTACAATAAAAATATGTAATATGCAAATTTATTTTACTTTTTTATTGATTTTGGCTCTTTTCCGTACTTTTATCTTTCTCTTGTCGTTCTGCCCGTTTGGCTAACATATGCTGTAACTGTGCCTCATGCTCCGCTATTTTGAGTGCTATTACCTCTTCTTGAGGAAGGGGTTTTGTTGCCATCAAGTCTTTGTAGATGAGTAGGGTAGCCCAAGCGTCCGTTGAGGCATAGCGCGCTTGCTCCGGAGTGAGATTAGGTGCCTCCCAGTTGGTTAGCTGCTGTGCTTTTGAGATTCTCTTGCCAAAACATATACCGAATATCTTTTGCAGCCCTAAATCAAAAATGCCGTACAAGGCGACAATTTTCTGCAAATCAATGCAGTTCTTTGGGGTGAAATTGTGCCTGCGTCTAAGTCCGATAATGTCATCCTTAAATGCTAAACCGACTTTGCGAATCTTCGGGTCTGCAAAAATATCAGTCAATTCATCCGGCATGCCTATATGGCTCAGTCTAAAAAGATAGCAGCGCTCTTCCGTCGCTATCTGAACTAAGGCGGTAGGATGATGGACCCCGTGCTTAAACGACGGACGTGACTCTGTGTCAACACCTATAATACTTTGTTGTCTCAGGTATGAGACAGCATCGCTTACTTGTTCAGGCTTATCTACAATAATCACTTGCCCATCAAATTGTGCGGTCGGGTAGAACTGAAGAATGTCCTTGTTGATATGGGGAATATAATGATTTGCCTTCATTCTGTTAAAAAAACGCGCAAAGATACATTTTTTTTTGCAAATATCCAAAATATTTTATATTTTTGCAGACAAAAAGTACCAAAATGAAATCACATGTCTCTTCTTACATGTACTCAAAAGGCAGTATTGGGCTCTTAATTGCGTCAACATCTGTTTTTATTGAGATATTCATTTTGATTTTTCAGCCTTTTCAGTCTCGTGCCTGGGTCAATAACGATTGGCAGTATTTAGGTTGGTCAACTGCGATGGTTACTGTTGCGGCTATCATTATGTTTATCAGCCGATTTGTTATGTATGCCTATGGTAAGAAACACGATATTCCTTATTGGCTTTTCGCGATATGGGTAGCTATAGAGATGCTTATTATGACACTTGTGTATTGCTTGGCGTTATCGCTTGGTTTTCCAGAATTCGTCGCTGAGCGCAATATGGCATTCATGCACCTCTATAAAGAGGTATTCATCGGGGTAATTTTTATGTTTTTCATCCCTTATATCATCACCTTTTTAGCGCTTGAGTTAAAAGAGAAAAGCAATGAGATAAAACTTCTAAAGGGGGAGATAGCAGTCCAAAATGCCATTCCGGAGATGTTTAATTTCTATGATGAAAAGGGTGAACTCAGACTTTCTGTACGCCCTGACTTGGTTTTCTATCTCGAAGGTGCAGATAATTACGTCATAATACACTATCGCAATAGTGGAAAAATGACGAAGGAAATAATTCGTAATACCCTGAAGAACGTTGCCTGGAGTTTTCGAGAACAGGGGCTTGTGCGGTGTTCAAGATCCTATATCGTAAACATTACAAAAGTCAAAGTTCTACGTAAGGTTGAAGGCGAGGTTGTAGTGGATTTCGGAGATGAAAAACTTCCGTCTATTACTGTAAGTAAAACCTATGTTAATGATGTTTTGGAACAAGTTATATAACATAAAATCATCCGGCCATGCAAGTTATCAATTTATCAGAAAAACCGTCTTTATTGACGCAGTATCTAAAAGAAATCCGAAGTATTAAAATCCAGCACGACCCGTTGCGTTTCCGGCGCAATATAGAGCGTATTGGAGAAATAATGGCATATGAGCTCAGTAAGTCCTTGAGTTATCAAGTAGAAGATGTCGAGACTCCTTTAGCTGTTGCTAAAGTCCCTACTATTGCGGAACCGATTGTTCTTGGCACAGTACTTCGAGCCGGATTGCCCATGCATCAAGGTTTTCTCAATATGTATGATAGGGCAGAGAATGCTTTTCTAAGCGCCTATCGTAAAATGGGCGATACGGGGTTAGAGATTGTCTCTGAATATCTTGCAGCACCCAATTTGGAAGGAAAGACCTTGCTTTTAGTTGATCCGATGTTGGCAACGGGAATGTCCATGGAGGTCGCTTACAAAGCCTTACTGAGTCATGGTACGCCCGCACATGTACATGTTTGCTGCATTATAGGGACAGAACAAGCGATAGAACATCTTAAAAGCACTATGCCCCAAAATACAACACTCTGGTGTGCAGCAATTGACCCGGAGCTCAACGAAAAGAAATATATTGTCCCGGGTCTTGGTGATGCCGGTGATTTGTGTTTCGGAGACAAATTGTAAGTCGCTATCCTTTGTTTCTTATGCCGCAAGAGGAACTACTCTATACCATAGCTCTCAATCTCCTTTATCGTAATAAAATTACAAAGGAGTTAGTCTTGTTAGACAACTATGGCTCGGCGTTTGATGTTTGCCGTCACGAAAACTTAACCGGACTGGATGAAGCATTGGTACTCGCTAAAAAAGAACTGGCATGGATAAAGGAACATAAAATAGACTGCCTCTACTACAAAGACACGGAAAAGTACCCCTATCGTTTGTCGCAATGTCCGGATTTGCCTGTTACCCTTTATACAAAGGGAAATGTCGAACTTAATAAAGGGCATTTCATATCGGTGGTTGGAACACGTAGCGCGACGGCATATGGTAAGGACATGGCAGAACGGATTGTAAAGGATTTGGCGGCTGCAGTTCCTAATTTGACTATTGTCAGCGGGTTGGCTTATGGTATTGACATAACGGCACAGAAGGCTGCTTTAGAAGCCGGAATCCCGACTATAGCGGTGCTCGGACATGGTTTAGACCGTATTTATCCGGCGCTACACCGCAACTATGCTATTGCTACGCTTGAAAAGGGAGGACTTGTCACAGAATACTGTTCCGGTACCACACCCGATGCCGTCAATTTTATAGCGAGAGATAGAATAATCGCCGGTTTAAGTGACTGCACGTTGGTTGTGGAGTCTGCAAAGCGAGGAGGAAGTCTCCTTACTGCTCATATGGCTTTAGATTATAATCGGGATGTTTTTGCCGTTCCCGGGAGACTGACCGATGAACATAGTCAAGGGTGTAATAATTTAATCAAATCCAATAAAGCCTGCTTAGTTACTTCTGCCGAGGATATTATTGATTATATGAATTGGGAGGCGCAAACGTCACAGCCGGTACAGACTGAAATAGAGGATTTTATTGCAGATTTGAATGATACTGAGAAGAAAATTATTCATTACCTCCGCTCAGCGGAAGATGGTGCACATATCAATCAAATAATAATAGATACGCAACTTGATTATGCTACGGTATCTTCTGCTCTTATGATGCTTGAACTCAAGGATTTACTAAAAGGACTTCCCGGCGGGATGTACCGCGCGGTGCGGTGATTGATGTAACCGGTAAAGTTAATCTGTCTTATGATTTGCAATGTCTAAGTAGCAGATATCCTGCAAAGTGGAGTTTTCAAAAAAAAGATATTTTGCATTTTTTTCGTTAAAAATTTGCATATATCAAAAATTAGCAGTACTTTTGCACCGTGTTTTTCATGGTATTAGATTTAAGGTTAAGTAAAGAT
>OCVV011361407.1_pt1 | contig 24530 bp, 19 predicted proteins | sample 1539721 | NCBI WGS metagenome assembly OCVV01 (sample SAMN02144230, study PRJEB22623) | gut metagenome | biome: sheep rumen | host: Ovis aries | place: New Zealand
TCGCCGCCCGCCTCGCCTCGCTGAAGGGAGTGAGCGTGGAGGAAGTCAGCGCACGCACCACCGAAAACGCCCGTAAACTGTTTGCAATATGAGCATTAGCAGCAAATCGTCCGTGCTCCTCATCTACACCGGGGGCACGATTGGGATGAAGGAGGATCCGGGCAACCAGGCCCTCCGCCCCTTTGACTTCAGCAGCCTGATGGAAGAAGTGCCGGAGCTGCACAAGTTCGCACTGCGAATCGACTCCTACACCTTCGACCCGCTGATTGACTCGTCCGACATCGAGCCCGGGATGTGGCAGAAACTCGCCCGCATCATACTCGAAAACTACGACGCCTACGACGGCTTCGTGGTGCTCCACGGCACCGACACTATGGCCTACAGCGCATCCGCGCTGAGCTTTATGCTGGAGAACCTGGGCAAGCCCGTGATCTTCACCGGCAGCCAGCTGCCCGTGGGCCGGCCGCGCACCGACGGCAAGGAGAATCTCATATCCGCAGTGGAGATAGCAAGCTCCAGGGAGGCCGACGGAAGCCCCACCGTGCCCGAAGTGTGCATATACTTCAACTCCTTGCTGCTCAGGGGGAACCGCAGCACGAAAGTGGACGCCACGGGCTTCGATGCCTTCCGCTCCCCGAACCTCCCGCCGCTCGCCCAGGCAGGCATAGACATCCGCTACAACCGCGACCTGATACGCCGCCCGGGAGACGGGCCGTTCAGTATCCGCTGCGGGCTGGACACGCGCGTCTCGATACTGAAAGTGCACCCCGGCATCACCCGCCAGGTCGTGGAAGACATCCTGCTGGGACCGATGACCCGCGCCGTCATAATCGAGACGTACGGCTGCGGAAACGCCCCTTCGCGCGACTGGTTCCTGGATATCGTCAAGGAGTCCAGCCGCAGGGGCAAGATTCTGCTCAACGTGACCCAGTGCCTGCGGGGGCTGGTCAATATGGACCTGTATGCGACCGGCCGCACGCTCAAGGACGCCGGCGTCGTGTGCGGAAGAGACATCACCACGGAGAGCGCACTTGGCAAACTTTTCTTTTTGATGGGCAATAGTGATGATAATGAGACTGTTAAAGCCCAATTGGAGAAAGATCTTCGAGGGGAAATGTCAATTTAGGTATTGAATAATGATTTTTTTTTGCTAAATTGCACCGATTTCGTAGGAAATTAATTTATAACTAATACATCTTCTAAAATTTATGAAAAAGTTTTTCATTTTTCTGGCAGTCGCAGGCTTGATGACCTTCGCTGCTTCCACCGCTTCCGCACAGGACGGCCAGGCCGCTCCCGCATCTGAGGAAGTCGTTACCGCTCCCGCTGAGATGAGCGCCCAGGACCTTCTTGCCGGCACCGGCGAAGAAGTTCCCCTCCACCAGGCCCTCAAGACCAAGTTCATCGAAGGTGGCGCAGGCTTTATGTCCCTGATTATCATCTGCTTGATCATTGGTCTCGCCCTCGCTATCGAGCGTATCCTCTACCTCACGTTCTCGAAGTCCAACACCAAGAAGCTCCTCGAGAAAGTCGAGAAGGCTCTTGCTGAAGGCGGTGTCGAAGCTGCAAAGGATGTGTGCCGTGAGACCCGCGGCCCCGTGGCTTCCATCTTCTACCAGGGACTCCTCCGCTACGACCAGGGTGTCGATGTGGTCGAGAAAACCGTCGTTTCCTACGGCTCCGTGCAGATGAGCGAGATGGAGAACGGCCTCAGCTGGATTTCCCTCTTCATCGCCATTGCCCCGTCACTCGGATTCCTCGGAACCGTTATCGGTATGATCAACGCTTTCGATGCTATCCAGGCAGCCGGTGATATTTCCCCTAACGTTGTTGCTGGCGGTATGAAGGTGGCCCTCATCACCACCGTCGGCGGTCTGATCGTCGCTATGATCCTCCAGGTGTTCTACAACTACATCCTCGCCAAGATCGACGGCCTGACCATCGATATGGAAGATTCTTCCATCTGCCTTATCGACCTTCTTACCAAATACAACGAGAAGAAATAATTGTTTCAGCCGTATTAGATTATGAAGCTTAATAAAATTATAAAGTGGTGTATGATAGCGCTGATCGTCGTCAGCGTGGGTCTGCTGATCTGGGGATTCTCCAAGGATTTCGCAGACAACGCTGTGGACGTACTGCTCTATTGGACCTACTGTATGCTCGGACTGGCAGTCTTCAGCTGGATTGTCATCGGGCTTATCGTGGGCGCCAAGAACAACCCCAAGAGCCTTGTCAATATCGGCATCATTCTCGTGGGTGTGGCAGCGCTTTGCCTTGTCGCCTATCTCCTGGCGAAGGGCAACCCCGCCGTTGCATACAACGGTCCCGCCGTATCAGCCGGCACATTGAAGCTGACCGACACTATTCTTAATCTTACCTACATCGTCGGCGGAGCCGCCATCGTGGCCATCATCGTCGGCGAGGTTCGTATGGCCATAGCTAGCAAGAAATAATTATGGGCAAGAAGAAAGTACCAGCAATGAACACCAGCTCGACCGCGGATATCGCGTTCCTGCTGCTGTGCTACTTCCTGATGACCACGACTATGGGAAGCCAGACCGGTCTGAGCCGCCGTCTGCCCCCTATGCCCGACAAGAATCAGAAAGTGGAGGACCAGAAGGTCAATCGCCGTAACATCATCCAGGTGAAGATCAACTCGGCCGATAGAATCCTTGCCGGTAGCGAGCCCATCGACGTCAGCCAGCTTAAAGACAAGATCAAAGAATTTCTGACCAACCCCGCCAATGATCCGAACCTCCCCGAAAAGGAGATCCAGAACATCGAGGGTTTCGGAGAGTACCCTGTTTCAAAGGGTGTCATCTCCCTTCAGAATGACCGTGGTACCAGTTACCAGGCCTACATTGCAGTCCAGAACGAACTTGTGAAGGCAGTCAACGAAATCCGTGAAGACTTCTCCAGGAAGAATTACGGCAAGTCCTTCGTGCTGCTGACCGAGGACGAACAGGCAATCGTGAAGAAGGCTATCCCTCAGTTCATTTCCGAGGCAGAGCCTAAGGATGTAGGCCGCAGAAGATAATACAGGAGGAAAAAATTATGTCAAAATTCGGAGGAAGCAACAATAAAAAAGAGGTGCCGGCGATGACCAGCAGCTCTCTGTCCGATATCGTGTTTATGCTCCTGTTCTTCTTTATGGTGACCACACAGATGCGTGAGACCGAAAACAAGGTGATTGTCAAGATCCCCGAGGCTTCAGAGGTTGTCAAGCTCGAGCGCAAGGATCTCAACTCCTACATCAACATCGGTACTCCGATCAAGTCACTGCAGGCAATGTACGGTACGGAGGCCCGTATCCAGCTTAACGACTCCTTCAAGACCACAGACGACATCCGCGACTTCGTGGCTGCCGAGCGTGAGTCCAAGAGCGAGGCCGACCGCCAGTTTATGACGGTAAGCATCAGGGCGGACCAGGACGTCAGAATGGGTATCATTACCGACGTGAAGCAAGAGCTCAGACGATGCTCCGCGCTTAAGATTATGTACTCTGCACGAAAGGGCGGCAAATAACAGCCGGCCCAAGCAATATGAGCAGCCGACCACTTAGGCCGGCTGCTTTTTTAAGGAATACTCAGAAAATGGAAATTATTCGCACAAAAGTGAAGGACCTGCTGAATATGAAGGCAGGCGAAGAGGTCCTTGCCAAAGGTTGGGTAAGGACTAAGAGAGGCAACAAAGAAATAGCATTCATCGCCCTCAACGACGGCTCCACCATCAAGAACATACAGATAGTGGTGGACAAGAATCCGGAGATGGAAGCGGTGCTCGCAAAGATCAGCACCGGCGCCTGTATATGCGTCAGGGGCAATCTGGTCGAATCCGTGGGCAGCGGCCAGGCCGTGGAAATCCGCGCCACGGAGATAACCGTCTATGGCGAAAGCGACCCTATGCGCTATCCCCTGCAGAAGAAAGACACTTCTTTCGAGTACCTCAGGACGGTGGCACATATGCGCCCCCGCACCAACACCTTCGGTGCGGTGCTCCGCCTGCGCAGCCAGATGGCCTTCGCAATCCACGAGTACTTCCACTCCAAGGGCTTCGTATACCTCAACACCCCGCTCATCACCGCCTCTGATGCGGAAGGAGCTGGCAATATGTTCCAGGTGACGACCCTCGACCTCAACGCTCCCCTGCCGAAAAACAAAAAGGGAGAAATTGACTACAGCAAAGACTTCTTCGGCCGCAGGACGTCGCTTACCGTGAGCGGACAGCTCGAGGGCGAGCTGGGCGCTACGGCACTCGGAGAGATTTACACCTTCGGACCCACCTTCAGGGCCGAGAACTCCAACACCCCCCGCCACCTAGCGGAATTCTGGATGATTGAGCCTGAAATGGCCTTCTACGACCTGAAGGACAATATGGACCTCGCCGAGGACTTCATAAAGCACCTCGTGCGCTACGCCCTTGACAACTGCTTCGACGACGTCAAGTTCCTCAACGACCGCTACGACCCGGAGCTCATCGAGCGCCTGCGCAGCGTCATCGACACCGAGTTCGTGCGTCTCGAATACACGGAAGGCATCCGCATCCTCGAGCAGGCCGCCAAAGACGGCGTACAGTTCGAGTATCCTGTCTTCTGGGGCGCCGACCTGCAGAGCGAACACGAAAGATACCTTGTCGAGAAGCATTTCGGCAAGCCCGTCATCCTGACCGGTTATCCCAAGGATATCAAGGCCTTCTATATGAAGCAGAACGAGGACGGCAAGACCGTGCGCGCTATGGACGTGCTCTTCCCGAAGATCGGTGAAATCATAGGCGGCAGCGAGCGCGAGGCCGACCTTAACAAGCTGGAGACCCGCATAGACGAGCTCGGAATGAGCCGCAGGAACCTCGAGTGGTATATCGACACAAGGCGCTTCGGTTCGTGCCCGCACAGCGGATTCGGCCTCGGATTCGAGCGTCTGCTGCTCTTCGTGACCGGAATGCAGAACATTCGCGACGTCATTCCCTTCCCCCGCACACCCAAAAACGCTGAATTCTAATATGTTAGTGATTGGTATAGCCGGCGGCTCCGGCTCCGGCAAGACAACGGTGGTAAAGGCCATCACCGAAAAAATCGAAGGCAAGAAAGTAGTGGTAATCCCCCAGGATTCTTACTACAAAGATTCCAGCGACCTTTCCGACGAGGAGAAGCGGGTCCACAATTTCGACCATCCAGACGCTATCGAATGGGACCTTCTGTGCAGCCAGCTGCGCGACCTCAAGAACGGAAAGTCCGTCCAGCAGCCGATTTATTCGTTTATCTCCTGCACCCGCTCCAAGACCGAGACAAAGCTCGTAGAACCGGCCGACGTCATCATCATCGAGGGTATCCTCATCTTCACCTGCAAGAAACTGCGCGACCAGATGGACATCAAGATCTTCGTGGACGCGGATGATGACGACCGCCTGATGCGCGTAATGGAACGCGACATCTCCGAACGCGGAAAGGACGTGCACTGGGTGATAGAGCGATACAGCCGCACAGTGAAGCCGATGTACCTCCAGTTCATCGAGCCCAGCAAGCGCTATGCCGACATAATCATCCCCCAGGGAGGGCACAACAAAGTTGCCATCGACATCATATCGGCAACCGTAGAAAAATCTCTTAAGGAACAATAGTGAAAGCAGAGGACAAAGCAGGACTATATACCACCGTAATCATACATCTTGCGGTGCTTATAGTCCTGCTTGCCACTACTTTAGGATTCAGTCTGCAGCGCGAGAATTCTTTCGTGCTGGATTTCAGCAAGCTCGAGGAGATGGAAAGGCTCCAGGCGGAAGTGGAACGGCTTCAGAAAGAAGCCGAGTTCCAGCAGGCCATCAGCGAGAAGCTGCAACAGGAGCTCGGAGCCGCCCCGGGAGGATACCGCAACGTCGTCGTGGACCGCGGAGCCCTCAAAGACGACAGGGGCACCGACGCCGACCAGCTCTACAAAGACGCCGAACGCCTTGCAAAGGAGCTGAAGGGCGGATTCGAAGTGCCCGACGACGATTTCACAGCAAATCTCCCAAGCAAAGGGGACGACAAAAAGAAGGAGCAGAAGGCATACAGCGGACCTTCTGTAGTCTCCTATTATCTCGAAGGCAGGAAAGCCAGCAAGCTGTCCATTCCGGCCTACCGCTGTATGGGCGCAGGAGAAGTGACGGTACTCATCACCGTCGATAACAGCGGCGCCGTGGTGGGCGCAAAAGTGGATGAGAGCTGCTCATCTGCGGACGGCTGCCTGCGGGCATTCGCCATCCGCGCAGCCCGGCTCAGCCGCTTCTCGGCCTCCCCTTCCGCCCCTGCCCGTCAGGCAGGCAACATAGTCTATCAGTTTATCGCGCAGTAAGAGAGTCACAGAGAAGCCATTGCGGCTTTGAACACCTCGTCCGTCTGGAGGTAGAGGTGGTAGAAGGCGTTGTCGCCAAGCTTGGAGTAGCGTCCCACGAGGGCCTGGACCTGCGCAAGCATATAGCTGCGCTCCACGGCCCATTCTTTGGCAGTGGGCTGCAGACCGTCTTTAGCCTTGGCAAAGGCCAGGAAATGGCGTTCCAGGTCCGCTTTCTCCAGATAGCGCACGAGCTCGGGATAGGAATCAATCGCCTGCAGTTCGGCGCGATGGGCATCGAACCACGCTGAAGCGAAGCGCATAGGAGTGGCCTTGCGGTTGCAGTTGATATAGAACGATTCCACCTTGGTCGTATCGATAGGCACGAAAACATCCGGTATGATGCCTCCGTTGGCGACATTCATACTATCCGCCGCAAGCATCTCCCCATTTTCGTAGCGCTTGTATATATCGTACTGGTAGTCATCCGAATACGGCTTCTGGATACAGCGACCCGAAGGAGTGTAGAAGCGCGCCACCGTGAGCCTGATTCCGGAGCCGTCGGTGAAGTTGACCGGCTCCTGCACGAGGCCCTTGCCGAAGGTACGGCGCCCGACGAGGGTAGCCCTTCCGTTATCCTGCATTGCGCCGGCGAAAATCTCGCTCGAAGACGCACTGCCGTCAGACACGAGCAGCGTAAGCCCGATGTCGCGCAGCAGTCCGCGCCCGTCAGCATAATAGTCTTCGCGCTTGCGATGAAGGCCCTCCATATACACTATAAGCTTGCCCTTCTCCAGGAACAGGTTGGAGAGGGTCAGCGCCTGGTCGAAGAAGCCGCCGCTGTTGTCGCGAAGGTCCACGATGAGGTGGCTCATCCCCTTCTTTTTCAGGTCCAGGGCCGCAAGCACGAACTCCTCCGCCGTAGTGCGCGAGAACTTGCTCAGGCGCAGGAATCCGGTAGTGTCGTTGACCATAAAAGCAGCATCCACGGAGTGCGTGGGTATCTTGGCGCGCGTGATTTCAAAAGGAATATCTTCCGAGCCGCGCCTGACGGTGACAGTCACCTTGGTGCCGGAAGGTCCCTTCATACGCCGCACCATACTGTCCTGCGGGAAGGAAACTCCGGCTATCGACGTGGTGTCAACCTTGAGCAGGCGGTCTCCGGGCTGCATACCGAGTTTTTCGGCCGGGCCGCCGGGTATCACCTCTATGACCACGGCCGTATCGTTAGGCACGTTGAACTGAATGCCTATGCCGGAAAAATTGCCGGAAAGGTCTTCTTCCGTCTCCTCCAGACGGCGGGGAGGCATATACACCGAATGCGGATCCAAGGCGGCGAGGGCTGCCGACACGGCGGCGTCTGTGACCTTGCTGCGGTCCACGGAATCGACATACTGCTCATCGACGGTCTGCAGCACAAGATTTATCTTGCGCCAGTCGTCGTACTTGGTACGCAGCATACGGCGGTTCTGGGACAGCCGGTCAGCGGTCATCACCACGCCGGCGCCGAGCAGCACCCCTATAATCAGCGCTACGAAGGAAGAACGGTTCATATCAGTCCACTTTTTCTACTTCCACTCCGGCCTTGCGCAGAAGGTCCACCCCGTCGGTCAGCCTATACTCGTCTTTATAGACCACGCGCTTGATGCCGCTCTGGATGATAAGCTTCGAGCACTCGATACAGGGAGATGCGGTCACATACAGGGTCGCACCCTCGCTGCTGTTGCCGGATTTGGCAACCTTCGATATGGCATTGGCCTCGGCGTGGAGCACATAGGGCTTGGTGACGCCGTTTTCCTCACAGATATTCTCGAATCCCGACGGAGTACCGTTGTAGCCGTCGGAGATAATCATATTGTCTTTCACGAGCAAGGCACCGACCTGACGGCGCTTGCAGTAGGAATTCTTGGCCCAGATTTCGGCCATTTCCAAATATCGTCGGTCAAATTTCTTCATCGCTGGTAGAGGTATCGTTTGATGCTGCGCTTGGGCGTGCGCTCGAAGTCTTCCGGCAGGAATTCTATCTTGCGTATCTGCGCATAGCCGGGCAGCTGCTTGTTGATTTCAGGGAGCATCTCGGTAATCCTGGCCTTGACGGCCTCCGGCTCCAGCCCGGCAACCTGGCCCTGGCCGTAGTCGGGGTAAATCAGGGCCGTCAGCGCACCGTTGTCCTCAATCACGAGCGACTCCACGACATAGTTCACGTTGTTGATGACGGCCTCCAGCTCCTCCGGATAGATATTCTGTCCGGAAGGTCCGAGAATCATACATTTGCTGCGTCCCCTGAGGTAGAGGTAGCCGTCGCAGTCCATCACGCCCATATCTCCTGTCTTGAACCAGCCGTCGTTGGTGAATGCGGACTTGGTGGCTTCACGGTTGTTGTAGTAGCCGAGGAATACATTGTCGCCTTTGACCTGCACCTCGCCGGGAATCTTTTCCGGGTTCGGGGAATCGATGCGCACCTGGCAGCCGGGAATCGCCACGCCGCAGGAGCCAAGTTTCGTACGGCTCCACTTCGCGTAGGTGATGATAGGGCCGCATTCGGTCATACCGTAGCCCACGGTGAAGGGGAAACGGACACGGCGCAGGAAAGCTTCAACCTCAGGATTGAATGCGGCTCCGCCGAGGATAACCTCCTCGAAATTGCCTCCGAAGGCCTTTATCATACCTTCGCGAATCTTCCCGAGCACTATCTGGTCCACGAAAGGAATGCGCAGCCAGGTCTTGTTCTTGTCGGCAACGGGTTTTATCTGGGACTTATATACCTTCTCTATGATAAGAGGCACGGCGATGATTACGTCGGGATGAATCTCCGAGAAAGCCTTCATAATCACCTTGGGGCTGGGAACGCGCGTAAGGAAATGCACGTGGGCGCCTATGGTCATCTCAAACAGGAACTCGAACATCATTCCGTACATATGCGCGGAAGGCAGCATAGCCACCATATTCGACTCGTTGTTCATCTGCGGCTCGGCCGTCTCGCCTGCCAGGCGGATGTTGCACATAAGCGAGCGGTAAGGGAGCATCACGCCCTTGGAGAAGCCGGAAGTGCCTGAGGTGTAATTGATAAGGGCAAGCTCTTCGGGAGAGTCTTCGTAGTAGTTGACATCATCCTTGGAGAAACCCTGCGGATACATTTGCTTGATGGTGGCGGACAACTGCACCCGCGCCTGGGTCATCTCTTCGCTGCGGGAGAAGAGGTAAGTGAAGGTCGACATCTGCACGAATACCTGCACGCCGGGCATTTCCGACTCGGAAAGCCCTTCCCATATCGTGTCGTCCACGAAAAACACCTTGGCTCCGCAATGGTTGACCAGGAAATGGATGTTCTCCGGCTTGAATTCGTGAAGCAGAGGGACGGGCACGGCTCCGTAAGTCATTGCGGCGAGGAAACATACCCCCCAGTTTGCCTGATTGCGGGCGCAGAGGGCGACTTTGTCCCCTTTCTGGAGGCCGCACGCCTTGAAGCATATATGCAGATATGCAATGCGCTTGGCCACGTCGCCGTAGCTAAGCGTGATGCCCTGATAATTGGAGAGCGCAGCGCGGTCCCAATTCTCTTTAATGCTCTTTTCCAGCAGTTTGTTTACCGATTGGAATGCCATATTGTAATATTGTCTTTTGCGTAGTTGATTCTCCGGCCGGGCATATCGGCCACGGCCTTTGTCTTGGCGGGCCAGGCCTCTGGCTTGACGGCACCGAAACTCAGGGTGTCGAGGACGGACCTTTCGCCACTGATAATCCAGTTGCCGGTCCGAATCACGCAACTGTCGGCCGCATTGTAAAGGCCGCCGTACAGGGCGCTGACAAAGCCGGTGTATGGATTCGCAGTGACGCCTTCTGAGGTCTGCTGCTTCGATACTCTCAACATATTGATTCTGTATCCGGGGGCGGCCACATAGACCACCTCCTTTACTCCCAGTTCTTTTTCCCAGGCAAGAGGATCCTTGCCGGTCTTGCGCGAAAGGGCCCCTATGGTCTTGCGGTACTGCTCAAGCTCCACCCGGGCATCCCTCCAGGCCTCATAAGATTTCCTGAAAGCGGCAACTGAAGCCACCGGAAGGTCTGCTATGAACTCGGCCCCGGAAGGGTAGAATGCAGCAAGCTTGGACGGAGCTTCTTCTATGGAAGACAGGAAATTGCAGAAATACTTTTCCGAAACCGGCTGCACGCAGCTCACCTTTTCGCGGCTGACAACGGTCCACTCGCAGGCGTCCTTGAGGAAAGCCGCCAAATCTTTACGGGCCACGCTGCAAAGCCCGGAGTCCAGAAGCTTGGAAGCGCCTGAGTTGCGGTAGATTATGGCATCGGATCCGGTGAGGGCATCGACAACGCCGCCGAAATCAGGAGCGTCCAATATCGACGTCTCGGCGGCAAGGTGCCTGCCGCACACGGTGATTACCGTCGCTGAAGGACTGAGCAGCAATGCATTGCGGGATTGCAGCGTCACGAGGGAGGAACTGATTTTCAACGAATCGGCAGCGGCTATGACGGCCGCGGCTGCGTCGAGCGTGTCAGCGCCTGCCTTGCCGGCCTCGATTACCAGGAGAGGCGCGAGCGAACCTACATTGCAGAGGGCCACGGCAGCCCTGGCGCGGGACAACTTGCCATAATCCAGGTTGAAGAGCACGGAATTAGAATCCACCATCTCCGGCAGTCCCTTCTCCAGACGGGAGAAAACGCCCACCGACAAGGCATCCGAAGGCACGGCCCGGAGCAATTCGGGAGCTTCACCATTGGAAGCGGCAGGGGCACCCCCGCCGCACGAAGCCGTGAAGAGAACCACAATAACAACCGTCAAGGCAAGTACACACTTTCGCATAATATGCAAAGATAGTAATTATTTGCTGAAATAGACCAGGCTTCCCTCTTTCAAATTGTCCGAAGCGGCACGGACCTCAACCCCGCCTTTCCCGGTACGGCGCAGCACCACGGAGGCAAGTGAATGAAAAGCCCGCACGGACGTGCTTCGGAAGGCCTCGTGGCTCGTCGGGTCGCCGGCATCTACAGCAGCGATACAGGCGGGACCCTTCACGCTGAAACTTATAAGATTCGACGCATCCGGCACGGCGCAGCCTTCGGAATCCACGACTGTTGCCGTGACGTACACGAGCTCGTCGCCCTGATAATCAACGGACAGGGCAACACTCACCGGTTCCCCGGCTGTGCGTACGCTGTCTTCAGCCCACACGCGGCCCGCCTTGCAGGCCTCCATATCCTTGTAGGTCACTACGCGCAATTCCCCGCTCTCGTAGCGTACGTCATCCCAGCGCAAGCGGTATTCTCCCCGGGCTTTCTCCCGCACGCCGAGCGAACGTCCGTTCAGGAACAGTTCTCCCGCACTGCCGCTGGTATATACGTGGACAGGAGTTATTTCTCCCTCCCGGCCGGGCCAGGTCCAGTGCGGCAGAATGTGGGCTATGGGAAGGTCGGGACGCCAGCGGCTCTGGTAGAGCCAGAAGCGGTCTTTCGGGAATCCGGCAAGGTCCATTATCCCGAAGTAGGAACTGCGGGACGGCAGGGGCTCCATAAGCACCTTCTGTCCCCAGGCAGCGAACTGCGCTATCGCCGCCTGCTTTTCCGCTTCGGTGTGGAAATTGGTCAGCACCGACGGGTCAAGATTATACGGCGTCGGCTCACCGAGATAGTCGTAGCCGGTCCAGACGAACTCCCCTGCACACTCGGGCACTGAATCTTCGAAGCCCCATTCGTAGTCGGGTTTCGAGGCCCAGGCAGGAGCGTAGAGGTCATAGGAACTGACCTGATAGGGAGCGCCGTCAAGCCAGCCTTTGTCTTTCGCATCCACGACCGGGAAGAGGTAATAGCCGCGGGAACTGATGCAGGAGGCCGTTTCGGAGCCATAGAAAGGCTTCCCCGGGTGGGAGTCGCGGAAGGCGGCATAGGCGTGCGGTTTATAGTTGAAGCCGTACACGTCGATTGTCTCCGCCCAGGGCTGTCCGGATGCCCAGAGATTGTCGCAGCCCGCTGTCGTAGGCCGCGTAGGATCCTCACGGTGGCAGATATCGGTAAGCATTCGGGCTATCGGCCATTTGTCCGGCAGCCCCTGTTCTCCTACCTCGTTGCCTATGCTCCAGGCTATGACGCTGGGATGGCAGCGGTCACGGCGAATCATATCCACCAGGTCCCTCTCCGCCCACTCTTCAAATATACGGGCATAGCCGTTGTCTTTCTTGGGCACGGTCCAGGTGTCTGTCAGCTCATCGATGACCAGGAAGCCAAGGCTGTCGCAGAGGTCGAGGAGCTCGGATGCCGGAGGGTTGTGGCTCATCCTTATCGCGTTGCAGCCCATCTCCTTGAGTTTCAGCAGCCTGCGCATCCAGGCATCGCGGCTCCACGCCGCACCGAGGGCTCCCGCATCGTGGTGCAGGCACACGCCCTTGAGGAAGGTCTTTTCGCCGTTGAGATGGAAGCCGTCGGCACGGAATCCGGCGCTTCGGATGCCGACAGGCAGACTGCGGCTCTCTTCATACTTCCGGCCGCCGGACTCTCCCGCCACGCGCACCTGCAGCTCATACATCTCCGGATTCTCCGGACTCCACAATGCCGGTGAGTTCAAGGACAGTTCACTGCATACGAGGGCGCCATCCTTCATCTCCGCAACCTGCCCGGTGCTTCCGAGCGTCCTGCCATCTTTCTTCAGGCTGACCTGCACATCGCAAACCGCGCCCTCCGGCACGAAGCCGGATGAGCAGCGCAGGGTGGTCTCCACCTTCAGTACGGCCTCTTGCGCCGACACGGAAGGAGTGGTCACGTTGATGCCCCAGGGGGCGATTCCGGCCTTGGGCACTTTCCAGAGGTACACATTGCGGTAGAGTCCGCCGCCCGGATACCAGCGCGAAGACTCTTCCGGATTATCCAGCAGCACGGCTATCTCGTTGGCACCTTCGTGAAGGAAAGGCGTCATATCGACGAAGTAGGAAATATAACCGTAAGGCCTGCTGCCGGCCTCAACGCCACCAACCAGAACTTTCGACCAGGACATTGCGCCGCCTATCTCCAGCCACAGGCAGCCTTCCAGGTCTTTTGCGCTTACCTGCAAGCTCTTGCGATACTCTCCCCGGCCCCACCAGCGGAGCTTCCCGGTCTCGCCGGGATACTCCTGCACGAATTCTCCCTCCACGCCCCAGTCGTGCGGAAGGTCCACTCTCCGGGGCTCCGAGCCGTCAAGGGAAAAACTCCAGCCATCAATCAACAGCTCCTTCTCCGGCTTTTCCGGGCTGCAGCAACAAAGTGAGACAAAAGCGGCAACAGCAAATGCCTTAACAAGATTGGTCATATAGCTTCGGTCTTATAAATCATCATTTAAATATCTTTGGCCTGCGCGCCTCAGACAAGGCCCAGTTCGGAGGCTTTATGCAGCATTTCCGAAACATTCTTCACCTCCATCTTTGCGTAGATACGCTGCCGGTGAGTATTGACCGTATGCACGCTGAGGTGCGCCCGTTCTGCAATTTCTGTAGCCTTGAGGCCCTCGGCGCTCAGACGGATAATCTGGATTTCGCGCTGCGACAGACCGATGTCGGCTATCCTGCGGCTGCGTTCGATGAGCAGATCCCCGACATAATCGGCCACGTCGGAGTTGATGGATTCCGCCCGGTCGGAGAGTTCCCGGCATTTCTCACGGATAGTGTCCGGAGAGAGGGTGGCGGCATCGGCAGAGAGCCCGGAGATAGCGTCACTCAGGCTGCTGACAGGATTGCGGAGATCCCTTGAAAGCAAATCGATAATCTGCTGCTTGGCTTCGCTCAGACGCTTAAGCTCAAGAGAACGGCGACGGGCTTTGCGAAGCCAGATGGTCACTATTGCAATCACGGCCACAGCCAGCAGCAGGGCCAGCACCAGCACCCAAATCTGATAACGGTTCCTCTCTATCTGCCGCTCCTTCTCCTGGACGGAAAAGCGGGTCTCCATCTCCTGAAGGGTTTCATCCTCCTTCTGCCGAATGTACTTCTGCATCTGAAGCACGTAGTCGTCGTGCCTCTCCAACGCCTTCTCAGGCTGCCCTACCCTGGTGTAGAGCCGCACCAGGCGGTCATCCAGAGAGGCTGCAGTCAGATGGTCCGTTTCGGACAGCGTGCCGCGCACCTTCTCGAACCAGTCGATGGCCTCGTCGTTCCGGTCGCCCTGCTGGAACCAGCGGGAACGGAAAAGTATGCCGTTGCGTCTCAGACGCGTAATATCATAGGTATCGGCAATGGCCTGGCCCCGGTCGAGATACTCTCCCGCCGTGCGGTAAAGCTCCTGGTCTATGGGGTCTGACCAGCGGTTCTTGTTGATGTACAGGGAGCCAATGACATAGCAGGCTTCGGCCTCCAGTTCGGGATGGCCCTCGGAAAGCGAAAGGGCTTCCCGTGCATACTGAAGGCCCTCGTCGTTGCGGTCGGTCTCCGGAGAAATCTGGGCGTATGAACATAGCTTGGCCTTGCTGACAAGGATGCCGGCAAGCTCCTCCGTAAAGCCTCGCTCCCGTGCAAGCACCTCGGCCTGCAGAGCCTTATCCCACGCATCGTCATCACGGCTGGACATAATATCTATGCCCACTATGCAGGAAAGGGCTTTTACCTCGCCAAGTGCCGATTGAGACTGACGGGAGAGTTCCAATGCCCGCAGGGCTTTCTCCATTGCCGGCTCGAATCGCTGCCCGCCCACATCGGCCGACGCCTGCTCCAGAAGGGCTGGCAGTTCCGGCGGGAAAGCGGATTCTTCCCGGGGGCCGGAGCAGGCAAAAAGCCCCGAAAACAAAGCGAGAGCCAGGGCTGAGGAGAGTATTTCCACCTTTTTTTTCATTGTAGCAAAAATAAGCAGAAATATGCAGAAATACGCAAAAATGTACATAAACATACTATTTCAGTAGGGCCCCGAAGGTAGATTACTGAAAAATCATTAAACAAAAAATAAGCAAATTAAAGACATTTGTGCTATCCAAAAACACACAGTTATGTTACAATTCAAGAAATCCCATTACGAACGGCCATCCGCCGGAGTGGTGTATTTGAGAGAAGAGTGTATTGTATGCGCAAGCAATCTGCGATACAGCATTAGCCCCGGCACTTCAGGAGATGATATTGAAGATATTGAAATCATAAATGGAGGGTCGTTCTGATGAAAAGAGCGTTATACATTATTGCAATCGCGGCAACGGCTTTGTCGTGTGTAAAGGAAAGCACGTCTGCAGACAACACGCTGCCTGCAGAGACTTTCGGAGGAAGGGTAATCACAGTAAGCCCGATAGCCTCCAAAACCGCCATCAATGAAAAGCAGGAAGGCGGTTATACCTTTACCTGGAAGGCAGGCGACCAGATAGCTCTGTATGAGTTCGTCTATGAGAACCGCGGCAGCGAGGTCGAGAATGCCACTCCCGCCTATGTCTTTTACTCGGAAGCGCTTAAGCAGGATGCGGCGGCAGCCACTTTCACTGTGGACTTGAACACCACGCTCAGCAACCCGGGCGGCGGGAAATACCGTTATGTCGCCGTCTCCCCGAGCAACGCGGATTATTATTGGTCAGACGAAGCTTATTATGCCGATTGCTGGTCTGATGCGGACCAAAGCCTGCCTGTGCACCCCGTGATAGGACTGCAATTCCCTACCGTGCAGTGCCCCACCGCCACGAGCTTTGACCCCGATACTGATATACTGGTATCCAAAGTCACTGCGCTGGAGAGCCGTGCTGACGGGAATATCGACCTCTATTACGCCCGCGTAGGCGGCATCGTGAAAATGACTCTCACCGGGCTGCCTGCGAATGCCTGTTTCCAGTATGCCACTTTGTCCGTCGATGCGGATTTCCCGATTATGGCGCCGTTTGAATACGACGTGGAGCTGGAAGAGGTGCGGGCATATATGCCATCGTCCGGCGGTCTCCCCGAAGGCGGCGCAGTAGTCGTCCCGCCGGTCGAAGGCGGCGGTGCAGTTATCGGCCCCGGCGGCGGTATGATATCCCCCTTGAGGATTCAACCGCAGGATGTCTATGCTGATGCCGAAGGGAAAGCAGATATCTGGCTGAGGTTGCCCGCCGGCAAGATAGACGAGAAGCTGGAACTTTCAGTTGAAGTGATGGATTACGATCCTGCAAACGGCAGCTACGGAGCAGTGCACAGTTACGTAAAGAACGTGGACCTGGCGTCCCTGGGCAAATCCATTACTTTCGCGAACGGGAAGATGACAGTGTTCTCCGTGGCTATGGAAAAAGCCCCCGAACTGACGCTCAGCTATACTTACATTGATTCTCAGGGGCAGGAACAGACCAGCAGTTCCACTTCCGGTCTGTCTGTTAATCCCTACTTATCGCCGGATGCCGGGACGCTCACGATAGATGTCGACTACACAGGCGACATCTCAGACGTGACCATCAATGACTCATACTGCGATTGGGCCACGGCTTCGTTCGATCCCGCTACCAGGAAAATCACCCTGCAATATGAGGCGAATCCCACATACGAGACAAGCTATTCTTCGGCTTACGGCATAGGCACACGCTACGGCTCCATCGAAGTCAATGCCGGCGCAATCAGCCAGTATGTCTACATCAGCCAGTACAAGCGCGACTTCCGCAATGTGGGGCAGACCTGGACTGCATATATGCCTTGGTTCGGCGGAGAAGACAGCTCCGAACTCGTGTGCAATTTCACGCCCGACGTTACCTGTGACGACCCCTCCGTCAGCTGGACTTTGGAGCGTTTCCAAAACCAGAACTCGCTATGGTGTACCCGCATAAACGTCACGGCCGCGCCGCTGGAGGTGACAGACCGCGTCGTCGATGCCGACATTGTCATAAGCGACCCGCTGAACAGTTCCAAGTCGCTGACCATCAGGATTAAGCGATTCAAAAAGCTGGCGCCCGGAAAGTATTGGGTGATATCGAAAAACGAAGACTCCTGGCATTCAGTCATTGCCCGGAGGAGCGTTGACGGCGAGGAAATCATCACCTCCCATACCTTCTCTCTGGAGACATCCGAGCAGCCTGCGGCAGCTAAGATGCTTACTCCCAACAGCCAGGGCCTGCTTGCTACGCTGTTCAATTTCGAGCCCATAGAAGGCAGCAACAAATATCGTATCTACGTCAGCTTCGGACTTGATTCGGAAGGGAAAGAGATTAAACGTTATTTGAGAAAGGGCAGCAATATGAGCGACCTCAATCAATTTATCACACATAACCAGTATGGGCTCGTACGTCTCAATCCCCTGCAGCCGGACACCTGGTGCGAATGGGATGTGTTTTATGTCGAAGACGTAATCCACGTAGCCTGCGATGCGGATTCCGATGGAGACACGAATAAAGTCGGCGTACTCTGTATGGGCGACGCATCATACACGGGAACAAGCTCAGGAGGCTGTCTTATCGGCTGCTTCATCGGCTCATCCCTGAACTACAAAGGCAGTTTCGACTACTACGGCATCTCAGGCGGGAGCGACTTGATGAGAAAATACGAAATCGTCCTCGTGCCGTTTGACGAGAATGCGGAGCCTCTTCCGGCAGCCGTGACCGGTGTCAGCGTGGAACCGTCCGAAGTAGCGGCCACCCCCGGCGAGACCGTGCAGCTCAGCGCTGTCGTTACGCCTGCAAATGCGGCCGACAAATCCGTCACCTGGACCAGCAGCAAGACGACCGTGGCTACGGTTGATGAAAACGGTCTGGTAACTGCCAAAATTCCCGGAGAGGCCGTTATAACCGCCACGACCACAGACGGTTCCTTTACTGCAACTTGTACCGTGACAGTGAATCCCATCCCGGTTACGGGGGTTGTGCTGGACCAGACGTCCGCCGCACTGAAAGTAGGAGAAAAACTGTATCTGAGAGCCGACGTGAAGCCCGAGGACGCAAGCAATAAGAATGTCACCTTTGAGGTTATCACCGGCAGGGACGTCATCGAGATGGAAGAAACCGTCTCGATGTACGCTCAATTCAAGGCGGTGAAAGCCGGTCAGGCATACATTCAGGCGACAACCTCCGACGGCAACTTTACGGCTATGTGCCACGTCACGGTCACGGAAGATGTGAAAGTCGAAGAGATTCGTCTCGAGCCCGCAAGCCTGACGCTGGACCCCGGCAAGACAGCCGATTACTACAATGGTTTTGAGGCTACAACCAGGCCTTATACTTATAAGGTGTTTCCTGCCAATGCCGCGAATCAGAATATGACAGTAAGTTCATCTGATGAGAATATTGTCACCGTAAGCAACCAATACAGCTTCCTGCAGGGAAAATATTATACAATTACAGCCGTAGCCCCGGGAAGCGCTTCCATAACATTCGCCGCGGAGGACGGCTCCGGCATATCGGCAGTCCTGCCTGTTACGGTGAATGCTCCGACGGCGGTTGAAAGCATCGCCCTCAGCATAACGGAAAACACTGTGTACGAGGGTGAAGAATTCTCTCTTTATCCGGTTTTCACTCCCGCAAATGCCACCAACCAGCAGGTAAGCTGGAGCAGTTCCAACCCGAACGTAGCCACCGTTGACGAATACGGGCAGGTGACGGGCGTGTCTGCCGGCACGGCCGTGATTACGGTAACATCGGCCGACGGCGGCTTCACTGCCACGTGCACGGTTACTGTGAGTCAGCTGGTGCTGGAGACGTCGGCCACTGTGGATCTCGGTCTTCCTTCCGGGCTCATTTGGGCTACTTGCAATACGGGAGCGACCTCGCCCGAGGTATTCGGCACATTCACCAACTGGGCCGACATCGTGCCGAATGAGGGCTGGCAGACTCCTACCAAGGCGCAGTTTGAAGAACTTATTGCCGAGTGTAAGCAATCAGTCCTGATTTACAATGGCGTCAGGGGGTTGCTCTTCACAAGCCTTGCCAACGGAAATCATCTCTTCTTACCTATGGCAGGAGCCAACCACAGCGAGTATGGACCCGTTGGAGAAGGTTATTATATCTTGTTATGGACAGCTACGGAGGATGGCGACAAGGCTTATGTCGCCGAGTACAACGGCCAGACCTTCGAGGTCAATGAGGCCATAGGCAAGTCAGAACTATCCTGCCCTATGCGGGCCGTGAAGGTGCAATAACCAAATCCCTATACAGGAAAACGAGGTCGGCTAAAAGGGCCGGCCTCGTTTTGTCTTGAAATACCGAGAAAAGTTATATCTTTGTTAAAGGTTTATATATCAATTTTTTGTCCACACTAGATATGAAGAAGATCATTCTCGGTTTTGCAGCTTTGCTTTGCTGCATTGTTTCAGTCCAGGCTCAGGAAAAGTATTACGGAATCAAGTCCGGGATTGTAAAATCCGTCACTGATGACGGGACAAGCACGATTGAGCAGACTGTATGGTTTGACAACTATGGAGATAAACAGACCACAATCCAGATTACCAAGATTCCCGGATTCGGCGAGACCAAGATGTACATTATATATCTTGGGGACAAGATGTATTCAATCAATGACAATATGAGCGAAGCGCGTGAGTCCCGGAGGCCGCCGCTTAATTTTCTGAATCCATCCCCCGCTTTCAAGCTTACCGAGCTTGGCAAGGAAAAGGTGCTTGGCAAGGAGTGCACTAAATACAGCTATAAGCAAAAGCAGCTTTTAGGCTCTTCTACCAACACCGTCTGGGTATGGCAGGGCATCGTGCTCAAGAGTTCTATGAAGCAGGGGAAACGTGAGGTGGTCTTCGAACCCGAAAAGTTCACCCCTAACGCCAAGATCAGCGACTCCGTCTTCAAACCTAAGACATACCTGAAAAAATAGATGATGCAAAAGAAGCCAGGCTACAAGCCCGGCTTCTTTCGTAGCTTATGATGTACTGTTGTCGAACAAATTCTTGAAAGACCTCGACCGGCTCTGGGCGATGCGACCTTGGATTCCAGACCCCACGGACCCGACAACGTGGGGGAAAAAACCGAGGGGATAGAGGGAGTGCGCCTTTCGGCTAGAGCCTTCGCTCACATACTGTCAGTACCCTAATACCTACGGTAGTGGCTCCGAACTATCTCAATCTTGCCATTTCGGGAACGACGATACGACCTTACTCTGACAAATCTCACAACATCCACCCTAATGGAGGTGAGAACAAACTGGCAATAAGATCTTCTTTTCATAAAGGGAATAATAGTGGGTGAAAGAACTTTTGGCTCCTTGCTTCAGTACCTCCCCTCGGTTAAGGTTCTTAAAAAAAACAGACATCCACTTAGGGATGGATGCCTGCGGTAGTGTTCCCACTACTCCCTTTATTTGTATGCAAAGTTAGCAATAAAAATGTTCCCTCCAAATGTTTTTTATTCCCCCCTATCTTCACAACGATTCAATTTGCAATTTCCGACCAAGATACCCCCGTACAGATATCGTTATTATATTAGTACACTCCCCGATTCTGGCTTTAATTAGTAAATACAGAAGGCATATTATCTGTTGGGCACAATAGATGTGACCAAGAAATCCAATACCCAAAGATTGTACTGCACTTTCTTGACTTTCTGGGCTTTCCCCACTATTTATGAAAAGGAGCAGGCATAATTAGCACCTTGGCTATATCTATGAAAATGCCAATGAGTTACGAGGGCAAACGGAAACGGACTCCCCTGTTATTTCAGGAAAGTCCGCTTGGGTAGCCCCACGAGGAATCGAACCTCGATTTAAAGTTTAGGAAACTTCCGTTCTATCCGTTGAACTATGAGGCCGCGTGCAAGAGCAGATTACTCAGCGCTCTTGACAATGATCTGACGGCCCCTGTAGTAGCCGCACTCAGGGCATACGCGATGATACATCACGGTAGCGCCGCAGTTAGGGCAGGTTGCCAGGGTGGGTACCGGAGCGAAGTCGTGGGTACGCCTCTTGTCTCTTCTCTGCTTGGAGAGTTTGTGTTTCGGATGTGCCATTGTTCTATAATTTAAATATTACTTATTTGCTCAAATACTTTATAGTCTCGGGGTTGCACTCCCCTTCCGGATGGACCCGCTGCAGCGGCAGCGCGGTACAAATGTAGTCATATACGTCCTGGCTCAAATCCAACTCGTCCGCCTCGGGCGTATAGACTTCTTCAAATCCGGTCCGGACCTCAAGGTCCAAATCGTCCAGGCATCTGTCGCAGGGCACGGTCACACGGCCTTCTATGCTGCACTGCACTTCGACCGTCGCGCCGTGGTCGGCCACTTTCGCCTGCACCGCTACATCTGCATCCAGAATGTCCGGATTGTCGAATTGTTCAAAGAACGCTTTGTCCGCTCGCCAGTCGAAAGCTCCTCTCCCGGAAGCCGGACCATTCAGTTTAACTATAAAGGGTTGCAAAGGTAATAAATTTTTTTCAGTTTTAACAATCTTCGGAGTCACTATTTCGCTTCCTTGCCAGCGGATCGAGCAGAATCTTGCGAATTCTCATAAAATGAGGCGTCACTTCGACGAATTCATCGTCCTGAATATACTCCAGTGCTTCCTCCAGGGAGAACTTGATTGCGGGCGGCAGGATGATCTTCTCGTCGGAGCCGGCTGCACGCACGTTCGTCAGTTTCTTGGTCTTGCAGATGTTGATGTTCAGGTCGCGCTCGCGGGTATGCTCGCCCACCACCTGGCCGCAGTAAATCTCCTCGCCCGGTTCCACAAAGAAGCGGCCGCGGTCCAGCAGTTTGTTGATGGAATAGGCAATGGCCTCACCGGTCTCGAGAGACACCAGAGAGCCGTTGTTGCGACGCTCTATTTCGCCCTTGTAAGGCTGGTATTCCTTGAATCTGTGCGCAATCACAGCTTCACCCTGAGAAGCGGTCAGCAAGTTGGAACGCAGCCCCATAAGGCCACGGGTAGGGATTTCAAACTCCAGCAGCGTGCGGTCCCCGCGAGGCTCCATACGCACGAGGGCGCCCTTGCGACGGGTCGAAATCTCTATGGCGGCGCCCACGAATTCCTCCGGCACCTCGATGCTGAGGTCCTCGATAGGCTCGCAGCGCTGGCCGCCTATGGTCTTGTCAAGCACCTTGGGCTGGCCCACCTGGAGCTCGAAGCCCTCGCGGCGCATAGTCTCTATCAACACGGAAAGATGCAGCACGCCGCGCCCGTACACGACGAAGGTATCTGCCGAAAGGCCAGGCTTGACGCGCAGGGCAAGATTCTTCTCCAGCTCCTTGTCGAGACGCTCCTTGATATGGCGCGAAGTGACGTACTTGCCGTCCCTGCCGAAGAAAGGAGAGTTGTTGATGGAGAAAAGCATACTCATAGTAGGCTCGTCGATAGCAATCGGGGGCAGGGGCTCGGGATTCTCGAAGTCGGCGATGGTGTCTCCGATTTCGAAGCCGTCAATACCCACCACGGCGCAGATGTCGCCGCAGCCTACCGACTCCACATTTGTCTTGCCAAGGCCCTCGAACACCATCAGCTGCTTGATCTTCTGCTTCTGCACCACGTCGTAGCGCTTGCAGAGGCTGATCTGGCTGCCGGTATGAAGCTCACCGCGGGTGATGCGGCCCACTGCGATACGGCCCACGTAAGGAGAGTACTCAAGCGAAGAAATCAGCATCTGGGGCGTGCCTTCGACCACGGGCGGGGCGGGAATCTCTTCGAGTATGGTATCCAGCAACGGAGTGATGTTGTCGCTGGGCTGACGCCAGTCGAGCGACATCCATCCCTGCTTGGCGGAGCCATAGACAGTCTTGAAGTCGAGCTGGTCCTCCGTCGCGTCCAGATTGAACATAAGGTCGAAAACTTCCTCCTGTACCTCGTCCGGGCGGCAGTTGGGCTTGTCCACCTTATTGATGACCACGATGGGCTTCTTGCCCATAGAAATGGCCTTCTGGAGTACGAAACGGGTCTGGGGCATACAGCCCTCGAACGCATCGACAAGCAGCAGCACGCCGTCCGCCATATTCAGCACCCTCTCCACTTCGCCGCCGAAGTCGCTGTGGCCGGGAGTATCGATGATGTTGATTTTGACTCCTTTGTAGATGACGGAGACATTCTTGGCGAGAATGGTGATGCCTCTCTCCCTCTCCAAATCGTTATTGTCAAGAATGAGTTGTCCGAGATTCTCGGGCTGGCGCACGAGGTTGGCCTGGTAAATCATCCTGTCCACAAGCGTAGTCTTGCCGTGGTCAACGTGCGCTATGATAGCTATGTTTCTGATTTCTTGCATCTTTTCGGAAGAAAAAAGGTTGGTCCGCAGGCCAACCTTTTTTATAGACTTGACTGTAAGGTATTACTTGCAAAGAAGAACGGTTGCACGGTTCTTCTCGGGAACCTTGGAGATGCGCTCGGTGTCACCGTACCAGTAGCAAGTGATGCGGGAAGGATCGATGCCGGCTGCGGTCAGAGCCTCGGCTACGATATTGGAGCGGTTCTCGGAGAGAGCCCAGTTGCCGTCGGCGGTACCGGTCTCACGGTCTGCGAAGCCGCAGAGGATAGCGGTAGCCTCAGGGTTCTTCTTGAGCTTCTTGATGAGGTTGTTGATCTTGTAGCGCTCCTGGTTGCGGATGTCATACTTACCGATGACATAGTACACAACGTTGGAAGACTTCTTGGCAGCCTCGATAGCGTCGGCAAGAGCCTGGGCCTTGGCAGCCTCGTAAGCGGCCTTCTCGGCGGCAGCCTTCTCGGCAGCGGCCTTCTCGGCAGCCTCGTCAGCGGCTTTCTTGTTGGCGCGGGCGGCATCGACTGCGTCGTTGAGAGCCTTGGTACCGGCCTTGATGGCGTCGATGTCCTTGGCGTCGATAGCCTTCTTCAGAGCATTGATGGCGTCGTTGATGGCGGCGACATCCTCAGGGAGGAAGTCATTCTCGGCAAGAGCCTTCTGAGCCCTTTCGATAGCAGCCTTGGCGGCGGCGATAGCGTCAGCAAGTTCTTTGTCAGCGCGAGCCTGTGCGGCTGCTGCCTGTGCGGCAGCGGCGGCAGCGGCGGCAGCGGCAGCCTCAGCAGCCTTCTTCTTGCCGGCGGCCTGGCCGAAGTTGAACTTCAGACCGAGGAGAGCGGTGTGCTGCCAGTCGCAGTCGAGACCGGCACCGACGTTCTTCTTGGAGTTGAACTTGTCGCTCTGGGCGTTTGCAGCGTACTCGAGCTCGATGGCGATGAGGTCGGAGAGGCGGATGTCAACACCTGCGCCTGCACGGGCCACGGTGCTGAACTTGAAGCCGTTCCAGTAGTTGTTGTCTGCGGGAAGCTTGGCCTGCTCTGCACCATTGTTGAAATAACCAACGCCACCGACACCGAGGAACACGTACGGATTGAAGAGACGGCTCTTGTAACCGAACATATTGCAGATGTCGAAGGT
>OCVV012875480.1_pt1 | contig 24521 bp, 20 predicted proteins | sample 1539721 | NCBI WGS metagenome assembly OCVV01 (sample SAMN02144230, study PRJEB22623) | gut metagenome | biome: sheep rumen | host: Ovis aries | place: New Zealand
TTCCAATTGGGACTGAGTATAACGAGAGCCAAGCAGTTTCCAAACACAACCGGCTTTGTGTTTGGTCTCGGTTTCTGCATCGACAGTCATTTCATCGACGTACTCGGGCTTGAGACTAAAAGGGTAAATCGGATGCATCTCCTTCTGAATCGGGTTTTTCATCGAAATTACAGTCGCCCTCACGATAGTTTTCATAAAAGTTTATTTTTGAAGCAAGCATTTCTAAGTAGTCAGCAAGCGGAAAGTACTCTAATGGAGAATCATCATAAACGATAATCCGAATGTGTTTTCTCCAAGTTGCACTGACAATTATAGTGTAGCGATACGGACTAATACGCCGCTTATCGAATTTCCGATAATTGAGAATATAAATCGTTCCATCCTTGCGTTCTTCTGCTTCTTCAGCTTCTTTCTCGACCTGTTTTGTAAACTCCAATTCATCTTTTACACCTTTCAAAAGATGCTCATACTCAATTTTAAAAGAAGTGAGGTTTGCAACGGTGTCTTTAAAATGTAACAGCATAACTCTCGCCGGGATATTTACCTTTTTCGGATTATATTCTGTATTCTCCGGAAGAATGAGTTTTGGCACATGCATCATATATGTTGTAAGAATATCTACAACATTAGTCAACTCCTTGTCCGTTTTAAAATAAGGACTATTCTTTAATTTCAGATTTTTCTTTATCGCTTCAAACATGTCATTGGGAGAGAAGTTTCTTTCCATGAGATATAAATCATTCCAATACATGTAGAAAGGTTTATTGATTGACTGCCACTCATCTTCTAAAAGCTCACGTTTCAATTCGTGCTCCAGGACTGCACGCAACCGTTCTTCCGTGAATGCGTCGTCATCGAAAGGATTGAACGGATGTCGCTTGGAAGGTTTAAAATACTTTGCATTCTGATAGCCGTGCTCCAAGGTGTTCCAAGTGGCGCAGTGCAGACCTCCACCAAGACGCGTGAGCGACTGCGTGTATTTAATAGGATAAACCTTACAGTCTGGGAATGCCTCCTGAATGCGCTTGACTGCTGGCGCGTCAGACGGTTTACCGAGTTGCGCCATGAAGATCTTATTCCCAACGCGGAGGAAATTGAGGTATTCCCAACTAAGGTCTGTAATGAGCGAACCATCGTCAGCTATTGCCATCATCCCGTCCACATGCCCATAGATGTCAGACTTGTCCCAATGCACTATCTTAATGGAGCGTGCATTGAGTGCCTTCTTGAGGTTCGCGATAAGCAAGTTACGAGGATAATTGGGGTTCTCCAAGAAGATCTTATCGGTCATATAGACATTACCACTCTTGTCTGTGAGCACATTACCTCCGTCAAGAACGATATCCTCATACCGGAAAGGAGTTATTTCCATATCAGCCCATATAGGCACCATATCGGGTTTGTACTTCTCGTAACGAGGTGCGCGCAGATAGTCCGGGTCGTAGCGGAACTGCGCAATGTCACCTTTCCCGTCAACTGTGATGGGCATGTAGTCACGTGCCCACAGATGCGTTTTCTCACCAGTGTACGGTAACTCCCAACACTTGACATGAGCTGCCCTAAAAGCCGCAATAAGGCTTTTATAAAAACGAGGAAAATGATACCGAATAGCCATCGGTATAAATACTAAATCAGTTTGCGAATCGTGTAACATAATCTTTGCATTTATAAAGATAATATTTAGTTATTTAGCTTTCGGTGCAAAGGTATATGTTTTTTCGCAGCAAACCTAAAATTTTTCGTTAAAAAATGTTAAAAGTTTTGAAGAAGATATTAACAACAAAAAAAGAGGACAAAGTCCTCTTCTTATTAAAACTTATATTTTTTATTAGGGAATTTTAACTTGGGTTCTCTAAAATCGAACTTTGGAAGCGTCATCGTGATCTCAGTTAATCCTTTTCTCACAAACCGGTATTTTTTATTATAATACTCATCCTTCCACGATTTATCTTTGGAATCAGTCCATTCCTTTATTCCTATACGTTCAGATGCTTCAACATCGAAAGAGAGTTTTTTATCGCATTCACACTCTTGGATTACACACATACCAGAAGCAGAATTTAGAGCCTCATAAGCGCATATGCGTGGACCACCGAAGTTTTCACCATCCTCTCGTTCAAGAGCACGTATAAGGATACCACCAAAGTAGCCGTCTTCCATACTGCTTGTAAAACAGATGTCCATGCCGCTTTGATGAAAAAAGATACGACCTGTTTCAGCGGTCCTAGGATAGACATGTTCGTCCGCGTGCCTTTTCTCGCTTTTGCTAATATCTTTTAGATAGATATAAAACTCTATTTCAAGAGGGCGATAGAGATGTGTTCCATTAGATATATAGTACTCGTTCATCAGTATTTTAGCAATGTTTTCCAACTCACCATTAATATCTGATTTAGCTGCTATACTTTCAATATTTAGCAATGATTTAAGTATGTCCATCACAACTACAATTTAGGGCGTCATTTTTATTGCATGGGCACCAATTTGCCAAATGCTTTCCAAAGAGAGTCTTTTTTATACTTTTTAACTACCTGAACATGCGCGGTAACTTGTTCTAATGAGATACCATCAAATGCCCGATATATCAGTGGAGGCTCTTCCGAATAGCAGTATATGTCTGTGAGGTTAGTACAACCATCAAAAGAACCGCCACCTAATTCAGTCATTCCTTCTGGAATAACTATTTCAACAAGTGATGTACAACTGGGGAACACGCCTGGAGCTAAGCGTGTTATCTTTTGGGGTAACACGATTTTTCTCAGACTCTTACATCCATTGAAGGCAAAGCGTTCTATCTCGTATAAGCTTTCCGGAAATTCAATGTTAGCGAGAGCTTCACATCTTGCAAATGCGGCTTCTGGTATTACTTCGAGCGATTCTGGAAGCTTAACACTTTTAAGAGAAGTGCAACTTCCAAAAGCATGAGGCGCTAATTCTTTAAGACTGTTCGGTAGAATAATAGATTCTAATGCCGTACAACTGAGAAAAGCGCCCTTTCCAATTGAAAGAAGTCCCTCATTTAGGTTTACTGTCTTTAAACTTTCACAGGCAAAGAAGACCTCATCTCCTATTTCTGAAACAGTAGAAGGTATTGTTATTGATGAAAGTTGTTGGCAATTATGAAATACCCCCGATTCGATACGAGCAACACTACTAGGAATATCAATCGATTTGAGCTTAACACAATTATAGAAGGCGCGGTAGCCTAAAGTGGAAAGCCCCTCAGGTAAGACTATACTCTCCAACTCAATGCAATCTTTAAAAGCGTTGCTACCTATTTCACTTACGCTGGAGGGTATTGTTATGCTCTTCAATTCCGGGCAATTGTAAAATGCACCTCTTTCGATTTTGGTAACACCATCCGGTATAATTATATTCTCAACAACCAGGTTTTGGTTGATCGCGTCTTCTCCTATAGTAACAACTTTATATGTCACGCCTTCATAATCTACGGACGCAGGTATTATGAGTTTGGAATCATCTTCAGTACCTCCCCACCATCTTTTGAAAATAGCCGTTTGGGTATTTTCGTCAAGAACATAAACAGAGCGCCCAATCTCTATTTGTTCAGCGTTCAATTGCATTAGTGTTAACGCAATTGTTAAAATCAAAAGAAAACCCTTTTTCATACTTTTACGATTTTATGAATTTTGGTGCAAAATTACCAAAAAATTTTGACATAGGCAAATTTATAACGCCTATGTTAATAGATTTAACAAAATTTAACAAAAATTTTGATTTTTCCGCCGCGTTAGGGATTGGAAGGGCTATGGTATTGTGTAACAATGCGGAACTTGTGAACCTCTGCAAAGCCCGACCGACGTAGCTCTGGAGAGGATGATCTGCAGAACTATGGAGGGAACGCCCAAATAATAATAGTCGAAATACAAACTACGACGACAGTCATACAACAGATAAGGATGCTCGTCATCCGGAAGAACTTGTGCCCCGTCGTGAAAAAAGGAGGGTTGCCCCTCCCAATTCACTTCATCAGCGGGTTCGGATTGCGTTGAGGGTAGGGAGAAAGAAAACAGACGCAAAAGAAAAACGAGTTATGGCAGGGAAAAGTTTTTATTTCGTTATACAATCATGGATGCTGGAGGACATCATATTTGTGTAAGGACAGGCCGGCATTTAATTGTTCTTGGGTTTATATCGGGAGATGGTCCCGTGATGGTCACGAGTAAGGGTTTAGTAAGGGTTTAGTAAGGGGTAAGTAAGGGTTTAATAATGGTTCGCGTCCTGCCGGACATACGCAATATCCAGCTATCCGCATGGTCAGAGGCTGGCTATTATCGCGGTATTTTATACCGCCAAGCAAAAAAATCGCAGAAAAATTTGCGTATGTGCAATTTTTGTTGTACCTTTGCAGTCGCAATTATCTAATACAAAAAATGCAAAACATAGTAGTTCGATTTTGTGGAGACTCGGGCGATGGCATGCAGCTGACGGGAAACATGTTCGCGCAATTGGCAGCCGAGATGGGTCATGAGATCTCCACCTTGCCGGATTTTCCGGCTGAGATTCGTGCGCCGCAAGGTACATTAGGCGGCGTGAGTGCTTTCCAGGTAGAGTTGGGAAATGAGGTCTATACCTCCGGTGACAAAGCGGATGTAGTCGTAGCGATGAACGCGGCGGCGCTGAAAGTGTGTGCCTTAGGTTCGCATTTCAACCATCCGCAAGCGCATTTTGATGAGGATTTCTCGTTGTTTCATCGGAATGCCATACTGATTGTGGATACCGATTCGCTGAGCGACAAAGATCTGGAGAAAGCGCAGTTCCATACGGCCAATCCGTTTGAGGAGTTGGGCATCCCGGAGTCCGTGCAGATTGTGCCGGTAGCGCTGACGACGCTGACCAAAGAGGCTCTGAAGGAAAGCGGCATGGATAATAAATCTGTGCTCAAATGCAGGAATATGTTTGCGTTGGGCCTGATCTATTGGCTCTTCGACGAACCGATGGAGAAGGCGATTCACCTGCTGGAGGAGAAATTCAAGAAGAAACCCGCCTTGGTGGCTCCGAATACCAAAGTCATGGTCGATGGCTATAACTACGGTCAGAACCTCGCGCTCAATGTGCAGCAAGTGCACTTGGAAAAGCCGTCAGCCGTCAGCCATCAGAATTCAACTGAATGCTCAAAGCTGAATGCTGAAAGCTCTCGTTTCACTTCCATCGCCGGAAACAAGGCAACGGCATGGGGTTTGATTGCGGCGGCGGAGAAAGCCGGCAAGCGGCTGTTCCTGGGGTCGTATCCTATCACGCCGGCGACGGATATACTCCATGAGTTGGCGGCGCGCAAAGACATGAACGTCATGGCGATACAGGCGGAGGATGAGATAGCGGGTGTTTGTACGGCTATCGGCGCGGCTTTTGCAGGTGATCTGGCATGTACTTCTACTTCCGGTCCCGGCTTGTCTCTTAAATCCGAAGCCATCGGTCTGGCGGTCATGGCAGAATTGCCGCTGGTGGTGATCGATGTGCAGCGTGGCGGACCGAGTACGGGACTGCCGACGAAGACCGAACAGACGGATTTGTTACAAGCCCTTTACGGCCGTAACGGCGAGTGCCCGGCGGTGGTGATTGCCGCTTCGAGTAGCGCCAATTGCTTTGATTTTGCTTACGAGGCTTGTAAGATCGCTTTGGAGAACATGACGCCTGTCATCCTCATGACGGATACCTATCTGGCGAACGGAACGGCTCTCTGGCGGATTCCGAAGTTGGCAGAACTGCCGGCGATCACCCCGCAGAGCGTGCCCGAGGAGTTGAAAGGACATTATAACCCTGCGTTGCGTGACGAGCGCGGTGTGCGTTATTGGGCGTACCCGGGTATGGAAGGTTACGAGCACAGGAATATCGGTTTGGAGCGCGACGCGGAGAAGGGTACTATCTCCACGAACCCGGAGAACCACGAGCAGATGGTTCTTGCTCGCAAGCACAAAATCGAGCAGATCGCCAATTCCATACCGGAACTGAAAGTGATTAAATCACAAATCACAAATCCAAAATCACAAATGAGCGGAACGCTCCTTGTAGGTTGGGGTAGTACGGAAGGTCATCTGCATGCCGCGGCAAATGAGGTAGGCTGCGACCTGGCGCATTTCAATTATATCTGTCCGCTGCCGAAGAATTCCTATGAAATACTGAATCAATATAAGCGAATTATCGTTTGTGAACTCAATACAGGTCAATTCGCGGCATATCTCCGCGCACAGTTCCCCGACCTGAAGATCGAGCAATACAATGAAATACAAGGACAGCCGTTTGCTGTAGAAAGGATAGTCAATTATGCAAGCAAGTGATTTCAAATCCGATCAATATGTACGTTTCTGCCCGGGTTGCGGTGACCACGCTATCTGCATGGCGCTGCAGAAAGCCATGGCGCAGATAGGTATCCCGACCCACCAGGTGGCAGTCATCTCCGGTATCGGTTGTAGCAGCCGTATGCCGCATTATCTCAACACCTATGGTTTCAATACCATCCACGGCCGTGGTGGTGCAATCGCTACGGGTGTCAAGACCTCGCATCCCGAACTGACTGTTTGGCAGATGAGCGGTGACGGCGACTGCCTGGCTATCGGCGGAAACCATTTTATTCACGAGATTAGGCGCAATGTGGACCTGAACGTCTGCATGTTCAATAATCGCATTTATGGTCTGACCAAAGGTCAGTACTCGCCGACAAGCCCGAAGGGTTTTGTCAGCAAGAGTAGTCCGTTTGGAACGGTAGAGCGGCCTTTCGTTCCGGCACAATTAGTTTTAGGCGCCGGAGGAACATTCTTCGCGCGGACCTTGGATGTAGATATGCCGACGACTGTCGATTGTCTCGTGGCTGCGCAGAAACACAAGGGATGCTCGATCGTGGAGTGCCTTGTCAATTGTGTGATCTTCAATAATGGTACGCACGCTTGGATTGCCGACAGAGAAATGCGCTCCGAACACTCTATCATTCTCAAGCACGGCGAGAAGATGATTTTTGGCGCCAATAGAGATAAAGGGTTAGCGGTAGAAATAGACCCAAAAACTTTTGTACCGAAGATGGTTGTTGTTTCGGCGGATGACCCACGCGTTCTCACCCATGACGCAAGCCAAATAGATCCGACATTACACCGTCTTCTCGCTCTTATGTCGCCGGAAAATGAATTACCTGTAGCTTTAGGAGTAATCCGGAACGTAGAAATGGAAACCTACGATCAGGCGGTTAATGATCAAATTGCAGACATCCGTTCCAAATCCAAGGCGCACACCTTCGATGAACTAACTTCTACCCTTGAACAGTGGACAATGTAGGCAAAAATGAAGAAAAAATAAAAAAAAGTGCATAAATATTTGGTCAATTCAAAAAAAAGTAGTAATTTTGCAGGCTTTTTCGCGTGAACGTGTGTAGCATGTGTGCGGAAAGGCGCGTGAAACAATAATTATTAATCGCCGAGTTGGGCAGTGGATAGCGTAGGGAAACACCCGTAAATCGAGAGTCATAAAGGATGTCTGTCGACTCGGCCTAAACAAACAAAATTAATGGAATTTAACAGTTACAAAACAGCGTCTGTGAACAAAGCAACCGCTAAGAAAGAGTGGGTTGTGATTGACGCTGAGGGCCAGATTCTTGGCCGTATGGCTTCCAAGGTAGCTAAACTGCTCCGCGGAAAGTACAAACCGAGCTACACTCCGAATGTGGATTGTGGTGACAACGTAATCATCGTGAATGCTGACAAAGTACAGCTGACAGGTAACAAATGGAACGGTCGCGTATATGTACGCTACACCGGTTTCCCGGGTGGTCAGCGCGAGTTCACTCCGGCTGACTTGCTGGCAAAAGGCGCAGACAAACTCGTTCGCCGCGTAGTTAAAGGTATGCTTCCGAAGAATCGTCTTGGCGCTCGTCAGATCAACAATCTGTACATCTTCGCCGGTGCAGAGCATAATATGCAGGCACAACAACCCAAACAAATTGATATTAACACCCTCAAATAATAGAAGTACATGGAAACAGTTAATGCATTAGGACGTCGTAAAGAGGCAGTAGCCCGCGTTTACGTAAATGAAGGTGCCGGCAAGATCGTTATCAACGGTCGCGACATTGAGACTTATTTCCCGTCTTCTATTCTGCGCTATATCGTTCTCCAGCCGCTGAACAAACTCGGTGTTGCAGAGAAATACGATATCAAGGTAACGCTTGACGGCGGTGGCTTCAAAGGCCAGGCAGAGGCTCTTCGCCTCGCTATCGCTCGTGCGCTGGTGAAAATCAATCCGGAAGACAAGGTTGCGCTGAAGGCAGAAGGCTTCATGACTCGTGACGCTCGTGAGGTAGAGCGTAAGAAACCGGGTCAGCCGAAAGCTCGTAAGCACTTCCAGTTCAGTAAACGTTAATACGAACAACTCCAAATCGTGTGGACTCCCCCGGGATTACCACACGATTGTTTTGGAGTCTCAAACGCATATGCGTGCGCGTATAATTAATAATGTATTATGCGCGTGAAAGAGAATTCCAAAATACACGGAGATTTTATAAACAAATCAATTACATTAAAATCAAATGAGAACAAATTTTGATCAACTTCTCGAGGCTGGCGCACACTTTGGCCACCTCAAACGTAAATGGAATCCGGCAATGGCTCCGTACATCTACATGGAGCGCAACGGAATCCACATCATCGACCTCAACAAGACCGCTCTCAAGATTGACGAGGCTGCAGAGGCTCTGAAAAACCTGGCTCGTAGCGGCCGCAAGGTCCTCTTCGTAGGTACGAAAAAGCAAGCTCAAGAAGTAGTTGCAGCTCGTGCTCAGGAAGTAGGCATGCCGTACATCACCGAGCGTTGGGCAGGTGGTATGCTCACCAACTTCCCGACCATCCGCAAGGCTGTGAAGAAAATGGGTCAGATCGACAAGATGATGACTGATGGTACCCTCGAGAATGTATCCAAACGCGAGAAATTGCAGGTAACCCGTCAACGTGAGAAACTGGAGAAGAACCTTGGTTCTATCGCAGACATGACTCGTCTGCCGAGCGCTGTGTTCGTAGTTGACGTAATGAAAGAGCACATCGCAGTAGCAGAAGCTAACCGTCTGGGTATTCCTGTATTCGGTATCGTTGATACCAACTCCAACCCCAACAACATTGACTTCGTTATCCCGGCTAACGACGATGCAACAAAAGCTATCGACGTAATCCTCGGTGCAGTGTGCGAGGCTATCAAAGAAGGTCTGGAGGAGCGTAAAGTAGAGAAAGCAGACGAAGAGGCAGCAGAAGCTCAGGCTAATACCGAGGCTCCGCAGCCAAAGGAGCGTCGTCAGCGCATCCGCAAAGCAGCTCCGAAAGCAGAGGCTGAGAAAGCAGCAGAGGCAGCTCCCGCTGAAGCAGAATAATTAAAAATTAATAATCAAGAATTTAAAATTATGGCTGTAACATTAGCTGATATCAAGAAACTGCGTGACATTACGGGCGCAGGTATGATGGACGTCAAGAAGGCTCTGGAAGAGGCTAACGGCGATTTTGAGGTTGCGAAGGACTTGCTCCGCAAACGCGGACAGGCTATCGCAGCTAAACGTTCCGACCGTGAGGCTTCTGAGGGTTGCGTTTTGGCAAAAGTAAAAGACGGCTTCGGCGCTATCGTAGGCGTAAAGTGCGAGACTGACTTCGTGGCTAAAAACGAGGACTTCGTAGGCATGGTTAAACTGATCCTGGACGCTGCTCTGGACAACAAAGTACGTTCCGCTGAGGAGCTGAAGAACCTCAAGGTCGGTCAATTCACCGTAGCTGAGATCATCACTGAGCGCTCCGGCGTTACGGGTGAGAAGATGGAGCTCGCTGATTATGCTTGCTTAGAGGCACCGGTAGTAGATGCTTACAACCACCTGGGTAACAAACTCAGCTCGCTCGTTGCTGCAGAGGCAGGTGCTGATCACGATACCGTTCACGGTATCTCTATGCAGGTAGCCGCTATGAACCCGATCGCGCTTGACGCAGATCACGTAGCAGAGGAGATCAAGAAACATGAACTCGAGGTAGCTGTTGAGAAGACCAAACAGGACGAGATCAACAAAGCAATCGAGAACGCTATCCGCAAAGCAGGTATCAACCCCGCACACGTGGACAGCGACGATCATATCGAGTCGAACCAGGCTAAAGGTTGGATCACCGCAGAGCAGGCACAACAGGCTCGCGAGATCAAGGCAACTGTCGCTAAAGAGGCAGAGGCTAACCTCGCTAACCAGGCTAAGAAGATCGAGATGATTGCGCAAGGTCGTCTGGGCAAGTTCCTCAAGGAGAATACCCTCGTGGAGCAGGCATACATCATGAGCGAGTCGAAAGAGCTCGTCAAGGATGTGCTGAAAGCTAAAGGCGTGGTAATCACCGATTTCCGTCGCGTAACACTTTCTGCAGAATAATGAGCTAAACTCATGAATAAAATTCTGAAGATAGTAGGATGGGGAGCACTTGTAATAGTGCTCCTCTTTGCTTTGATACTTGCTGTAGCTTCGCCTATAGCCAAATATGTGGTGAATAACTACGGAGAGCAGATCGTAGGACGGCAGTTGCATACCGAATCCGTCATCATCAATCCTTATTGGGGCGGCGTGACGATCAAAGAGTTCGAATGCAAGGAAGTGAACGGGGAGACGAACTTCATCTCCTTTGACAAACTCTACGTGCAAATCGCATATCCACAGTTGATTGCGCAGCGTGTCAAACTGCGCAGAATCCAATTGGATGGCTTCAACGGGCAGATTCTCAAGAGCCACGACAAACTCAATTTCTCGGACATCATTGAGCGGTTCTCCAAGAATGACTCCGTGCCCCGCGACACCACGCCCAGCAACTGGACCGTGGCGTTAGACGACATCCGCATCAATAATAGCTCCATCCGTTACCGAGACGTAGTATCCGATAAGCAATGGAAACTGGAGGACATCTCGTTGCGTGTACCGGGGCTGTTCTTTGATAACACGCAGACGAATGCCGGCCTGGAGTTCGGTCTGCCCACAGGTGGAAGAGTAGGTATCATCGCCGGTTATAGAATGCAATCCAACAACTACGCCGTGAAACTCAATCTCCACGATGTACACACCGATGTAGTGCTTCCGCTCGTACAGGATTACTTGAATATCAGCGGTCTCGGTGCTAAGCTGAATGGCTCTGTATTGGTAGAAGGCAGCTTGGATAACATTACCAATATCCAGATGAAAGGTAACTTAGCGATGAACGGACTCAGTATTCGCGACACGCATGATGACCAGATAGCTGCTATGGATGAACTGCGCGTCGCAATCAACAAAGGCGATCTGAGTACCAACACCTTCATCCTCGATACACTCTCTATCATTGGAATCACGGGTGCTTACGAGGTGCATGAGACTTGGAACACGCTCTCACGACTCATCAAAGAGAAAGAACCGGAGGAGGCTGAAACAGATAGCATTACCGAGCCGGAACCCGCTGTAAATAAGGAGACTAAACCCATCGTATGGATGGCAAAGAAAGTGCGTATCAATGCACATGACCTCACTTACCATGACTACTCGATGAAGAATGAGTGGGAGTATGTAATCAAGACCCTGGAGGTTGAGGGAAGTAATATTGCTACCAATGGTCGTAACAGCGTCACGGCGAAAGCTACGCTCAAATCCGACGCACAACTGAAGGCGGATTTCGTAGGCGGTCTTGACCTCGCGAACCAAGATACAAGGATGAATCTCAAACTGACCGGCGTGCAAATGGGGGATTTCGATGCCCTCTGCCGTAACTACACCGGCTATCCTTTGGAAGGCGGCGTACTAAGTCTGGAGAGCCATATAGACGTGACCTCCGGCAAAATGGACGGTACGAACAAGATCGTTATTGACCATCCGCGGGTAGGTAAGAAAGAGCGTTTTAGCAAGGCACCTTACAAGAACATACCCGTTCGGACGGGATTCAAGATTTTAACCTCTGCGCAAGATATGATTATCTTAGACGTGCCGGTTAAAGGTGATGCAAAGAGCCCGAAATTCAGTTTCCGCAAGGTCATCGGCCGTGCATTGCTGAAAGTCTTCTTCGGTCCGCTCATGGGCGTGAACGACCGCGATAAGATGATTAACGAAGAGGAGTTGAAGGAGATGCAGGAGTTACTGGGCGATACAGACGTCACAGTGGCCGCAGGGGATAGCATCCCGCTCACCGAAATAAGCGAGTAGCACTTGCTCCCGGCAGAACTGGTTCTGCTCGGCATATTCCAACATTGCATTGATCTTCGAGATAAAGCGCATCTGGCGCTCCTCGAAAATAGCGGGCGAGAGGTAGATATCTACTTCTCGCTCTTTGGTCATGGAAAGGGAACAACCCACAGACCGCGGAATATAGGTTATGATTCCTCTTTGTGCCAAGGATACGAGAAGCTGGTGAGTATCCTTATTATCCGCCTCGCGGACGTATTGAAGTTCAGTATAGATGCCCGAATAAGAACGCATCAAGACGTCCAGTAACTCAATTTGCTCACGCGAGAGATTGTATTCGCCTAAGTGATGACGGGGCACTTTTACTTGCACTCGAGGCTGAGTCTCATATTCTTCTTCAAAGTCAATATACCCCGCTCGAGTGAGGATATGCAAGGCAGAGTAGGTCTGCAGTACCGGCAGTTTCATAACGTGGCAGAGTTGGTCCATATGCAGCATAAAGCGATGTCCGAGACCACTACCTGCGCCGATTTGTAAGAAGTCCATGGTCTTATGATAGACCATCTCTACAAACTCCTTCGGCGGATAGGTGTCAACGATACGTTTCTTAATCTTCGCTTTATCCTCATTGGGATTGAAGAGCAGCACGGCGTATGCTGTCTCTCCGTCTCGTCCGGCACGGCCTGCTTCCTGGTAATAGGACTCAAGGGAGTTCGGCAGATCGACATGGATGACTACGCGCACATCCGCTTTGTCAATACCCATACCAAACGCATTCGTCGCTACGATGACACGCGTCTTACCTTCTTTCCAGGCTTCCTGTCGCTCGTTGCGTTCCTTGGCGGTCAAACCGGCATGATAGTAGGTGGTATTTAGCCATTCAGCGAGTTCTTGTGCGCGTTTGCGGTTGCGGACATAGACGATGGCTGAACCCGGCACACGGGAGAGAATGTGCGCCACTTGCTCTGCCTTATTATTTGTCTGTCGCACTACATAATGGAGGTTATCTCGATGGAAAGACTTGCGCAGGACGTTCGGTTCGGCAAAGCCAAGCTTGGCTTGTATATCCTCGATGGTCTCCGGCGTCGCCGTAGCTGTGAGTGCCAATACCGGCACGCCCGGCAATAACTCTCTCACCGCCGCTATATTCAGATACGAAGGACGAAAATCATAGCCCCATTGCGAGATGCAATGCGCCTCATCAACGGCTATCAGACCTATCGGCAGGTCCGCCAACCGCTTACGAAACTCCTCGGACTCCAATCGCTCGGGTGAGCAATAGAGAAAATGGTACGGCCCGTAGAGACAGTTATCCAATGCAGCACGTTGTTTATCCCAACTCATGCCGGTATAGACTGCCGCGGCTTGGATATTTCGTGCTTGTAGGTTCTCTACCTGATCCTTCATCAGCGCTATCAATGGCGTGATGACGAGGCAGAGACGTTTGTTCTCATGTTTAGAGCCCATGACGAGGGTGGGCACCTGAAAACAGATACTCTTTCCTCCGCCGGTAGGCATGAGTGCCAAGGTGTCGCGCCCCGCAAACACGGCATCGATGATCTCCGCCTGTAAGGGGCGAAAATCATCGTAGCCGAAATAGGTATGTAATGCCTCGCGGGGTGTCATGGTGAATTAACCAAGTTTAGTTAATGCTGTCTGAACACGTTTAAGAGTCTCTTCTTTGCCGAGGACATCGGTAATGGCCCAGATATGCGGGCCACGCGCTGCGCCGACCAGACATATGCGGAAAGCATTCATAACGATACCGACGCCATATTCTTTTGATTCAATCCACGGCATAACGAGTGCATCCAATGCCTCTGCTGACCAATCTTCCTGAGCTTCCAAGAGGTCCAAGAGTTCGGTCATGTGTTTCGGAGAGTCCTCTTTCCAACGTTTCTTGAGGGATTTCTCGTCGTACTCCGTCGGAGCAACAAAGAAGAAATTAACTTGCTCCCAAAGCTCCGGCACAAAGTTAACACGGTCCTTGACCAAACCGATGATCTTGGCAACCTCTTCGATATCTCGATGAATCGGTATGTCGATATGACGAAGGTGTTCTTCCAGAACCGGCTTGAACATCTCAGCGAGTTCCTCGTTGGAACGGAGTTGCAGATACTGGTGGTTGAACCATTTGCCCTTCTCGTAATCGAACTTGGCACCGGATTTGGACACGCGGTCGAGCGAGAAGTCCTTGATCAGTTCGTCCATCGTGTACATCTCCTGATCGCCCGAACCGTGCCATCCGAGGAGTGCAAGGAAGTTAATCACAGCCTCGGGTAGATAGCCGCTCTCGCGATAACCGGACGAGACGGTACCATCCTTCTGATTATGGAACTCCAGCGGGAAAACAGGAAAACCGAGTCGGTCTCCGTCGCGCTTGGATAGTTTGCCATTGCCGTCTGGCTTGAGCAGTAGTGGCAGGTGTGCAAACTGAGGCATGGTCTCTTCCCAACCGAAGGCACGGTAAAGAAGTACATGGAGTGGGGCAGATGGCAACCATTCCTCGCCGCGGATAACGTGGCTGATTTCCATGAGATGGTCATCGACGATATTCGCCAAGTGATAGGTAGGCAGGTCGTCTGCAGATTTATAGAGCACTTTGTCGTCGAGGATATTACTGTTGATGACTACTTCGCCGCGGATGAGGTCATGTACATGTACGTCCTCATTGGGCTCTACTTTGAAGCGAACGACGTATTTCTCGCCTTTGTCCACCAGGACTTTTACTTCATCTGCCGGCATGGTCAGCGAGTTGCGCATCTGCATACGCGTGCGGGCATCATATTGAAAATTAGGAATCTCCGCGCGTTTAGCCTCCAACTCCTCCGGGGTGTCAAAAGCGATATATGCATGACCGGAATCCAGCAGTTGTTTCACGTACTGATGGTAGATCTCGCGGCGTTCGGACTGGCGATAAGGTCCATGAGAGCCAACGGCTTCTATTGTCTTTTGACCTTCGACTTTTGACTTTTGACTCATTCTCAGACCTTCGTCAATACCGATACCCAGCCAATCAAGCGCCTCCAGGATATACTCCTCTGCTCCCGGCACAAAACGCGTCGAGTCGGTGTCCTCGATACGCAGGAGCATGTCTCCTCCGTGCTGACGGGCAAACAGATAGTTGTACAAAGCGGTACGTACGCCGCCGATGTGTAATGCGCCCGTCGGAGACGGAGCAAAACGAACTCTAACTCTTCTTTCCATTATAATATATTGTTTTTGATATTTTCGATAATATAGTTTACATCTTCGTCTGTGACCATCGGTCCTGATGGCAGGCAAAGTCCCCTTTTGAACATGGCTTCCGCGATGCTGTTGGTGTATGCCGGTGCGTTTTTGAAGACCGGTTGCTTGTGCATAGGCTTCCAAAGCGGCCGGCTCTCAATGCCTGCTTTGTCTAGACAGAGACGCATCGCTTCCACGTTGCGGTTGGGCTCGCAACCCGTATGAACGGATCCGCCGCTATGTACCACACCTGCTGCTCCGCCCACTGCTCCGTGGATAGCTTCCGCATATGCCTCTTCTTCGTTGTGTACATGCAGGTTCTCGTCCAGCAAAATCGTACAGAGCCAGAAATTGGCATCGTAATCCGCCGACGGGGCATCGTGGAAAGTGATGCCATTGATTGAAGCAAACGCTTCGCGGTACAGCTTAGCGATGTGTTTGTGGTGGTTGATATGCTCATTCAGGACGGTCATTTGACCTCGTCCTATACCTGCACATATGTTGGAGAGACGGTAGTTATAACCGATGGCTTCGTGTTGGTAGTACGGATACGCTTCGCGCGCCTGCGTCGCGTACCACATTATTTTATCTTTTGCCGCTTGGTCTTTGCATATCAGCGCACCGCCGCCGGAGGTTGTTATCATCTTGTTTCCGTTGAAAGAGAGCACGCCGTATTCTCCGAACGTGCCGAGGACACGCCCTTTCCAACGGCTGCCCATTCCTTCGGCAGCGTCCTCTATAACAGGAATACCGTATTTGTCGGAGACAGCCATGATGGCTTCGATGTTATACGGCATGCCGTATAGCGCCACGGAAATAATCGCTTTCGGGTACTTGCCTGTTTTGGCTTTGCGGTCTATGATAGCTTGCTCCAACAGGGTAGGGTCCATGTTCCATGAGTTCGGTTCCGAATCTACGAACACCGGTGTCGCTCCGACGTAGGTGACAGGGTTGGCAGAGGCGCAGAAGGTGAATGATTGGCAGATCACTTCGTCGCCTGCTTGTACACCGCAAGCGATTAACGATAGATGAATAGCTGCCGTGCCGGAAGACAGCGCAACCACTTCTTTGTTCTCTCCTACAAAATGCTTCAGGTCTTCTTCGAAGCCGTTCACGTTCGGTCCCAAGGGCACGACCCAGTTGGTGTCAAACGCCTCTTGAATGAATTTCTGTTCTTGCCCGCTCATGTGCGCGAGACAAAGGTATATACGTTTTTCCATAGAGTTATATTATTTCGTTGTTGTATGTCATGTGTTTGCCGAGGAGTGTACAGAAAATCATCCTCAAATCATCTACGAAGGAGTAATGTGAAGCGTAGTGTCGGTTGATTCGCACCTTGTCTGGGTAGATTACTTCGTCGTTGTATTTGATGGGATCTTCTACCGTTGCCAGTAACTCTTCCTCGTTGCGGTACTTGAGTGTTGCCGGTCCTGTGATGCCGGGTCGAAGTGTTAAAATAATCCGGTCTTCTCCTTGCAGTTGGTCGGCATAGCCGGGCACGTCAGGTCTTGGCCCGACAAAAGACATAGTCCCAATAAACACATCCCACAATTCCGGCAATTCATCCAGTTTGTATTTCCGCAGTATTGCTCCAAGCGGAGTGATACGTGCTTCTCCCGCCACACTCACGCTGCTGCCGTTATGCCCGACGCTCATCGAGCGGAACTTATGGCAGGGGAATAGTTTGCCGTCTTTGCCGACACGCTGCTGGACGAAGAACACCGGTCCGGGCATATATATTTTAATCAGTATGGCTACCACCACCAGCACGGGCCAGAGGAAGAGCAAACCGACAAAGGCAACTGTTCTGTCAAATATGTATTTCAGTACCATGATTATTACGCTATTTTGATGATGTATCGGATTTTCTTGTAGGCTCCGAAAAAGGCATTGAGGCATGTGTAGAAGCAAGCAGTAATAGGCGAGCATTGCATCTCCTGCCGCCACAAACGGTAATGCCAGTATAGCAATACCGCTATAGAGGCGTCGCTCACGGAGCCATTGTGTTTGTTATAGGCGAACAGGTCTTCATCCAACAGATAACAATCCGCTTTTTGTATCACATGCAGCCACATGGCGTAATCGTTGTTTTTCCGCAGGTCTGTGATTTGGATGAGACCTGTTTTTTCGCGGTTGTACATCACCGTTGGACAAGCAGGCCAGCAGAAGGCGTACATGCCCATTTTCGTAATATGTTTTGGTCCGGAGATACGGAGTGGTTTGTCTGTCCGATGGAAGGCAGTATAAGTAAAGGCATAGCCGTTTTGCTCCATGAAGGCAACCTGTTTCTCTATTTTCTCCGGCATCCAACTATCGTCTGCGTCCAGAAAAGCGATGTATTTGCCTTTTGCTTCCCGTAGTGCTTTGTTTCGCGAGAGTGCGGCGCCGGAGTTCCGCTCATTGTGCATATAATGAATCCGCTCGTCTTTGTATGATGTAATGATTTCCGCTGTGTTGTCCGTAGAGCAATCGTCCACAATGAGCAATTCCCAGACCGAATAGGTCTGGGCGAGAACGCTGTCAATCGATTCTTTAATAAACCTTTCGCAGTTATATGTGGGCATTATGATTGATACAAGTTCTTTCATTTTATACTTAAATATGACTGTAATCCACTACCTCGTTTTTTCATGTAATCCAATTGAGCCATCACATCAGCTAATATAGGAATGCGCCGTTCAGATGAAATATTACAGATACAAGTTGTATTATTTATTAAATAATGAGTGAATTATTCCTAAAATTCGAGTAATGAAAAACAAAAATGAATATCCATTCCCTTTATAAAAAATATGATGATATTGCTTAACTAAAAACCAACCATTTTTCGCTATTTCAAGTCGATTACTTGTATGAGATGCGCTTTCTTGTCTAATTCTTCTATAATAAATAGCGTTTGAATCAGTAAATTCTATATATTTAAATTTATTTGAGATAAGAAACATAAATAACGAATCTTCTCCATTCTTGAATCTGCAATCAAATTTTGAATCGCCAATGATACTTCGATGAATGAGTTTCATACAAGGGCCTCCAAAGAATTTTTTTGCTTCTATAAAAGGCATTTTTCCTTTGTTAGCACAACGTTTATATTCTTTTTCTAAATAATATGGAATATATGATTCCTTTTCAGAAAATGCAATAGTGTAACTAATCGCTATCGTGTCTTTCTGCGCTAATTCAGATAGTTTTTCTAGATATTCATTAGATACAATATCATCGTCATCAATAAAAGTGATATATTCCCCCTTTGCCCGGTTTAAACCAATATTACGAGCGTTTGAAACACCCGGTTCGTCTGTTTGGAATAAACGAATATTAGTAAACTCTTTGTTTGTTATATATTGTTGTATCTTCTCCAACCAAGGATTTTTGCACCCATTTAATACCAGTATGATTTCCCACAATGAAGTATCCATAGTTTGTTTTTGCAAACTATCCAAGCACTCGAAAATGTACTCTTGTGGTTTATATGTCGGAATAATAACGCTTATTTGCATAGAATAGCTTCTAATCGTTTTACGCCGCTCTCCAAACTGAAATAGCAGTAGTATTGATTTTGTACTGCTTCTCGTGAATAATCGATGGAGTGGATGTAACGGTTGATGGCGCGCAATCCTTCGCGGAACGAATCTTCATCATTATAAGTGCGGAAGAACGGCATATCTATAAATTGGTCGTACCCGCGTGCAGCGCGAGTATGAGCGAGAACGGGTTGTCCAGCTCGTAGTCCATCCATGATGCGCAGTTTCAGTCCTCCTCCCGCGTCCATCGGGCAAAGATAAATTTTGCTTTGCGCAGCCAGATTACGTATATCTATAGGATCCGGAGTTAAATGGATGACTTCATCATCAGCAGCCATGCTTGTGATAATAGAAGTGGGCTTGCGTCCCATCAATTCAATATGCCAAGTCGGCAATTCTTTTCTAAATACAGGCAGGTATTTTTCTGCAAAACGGAGTAGGGGACCTTCATTCTGTATATCACACAAAGCACAGGTGATAACCGCACTATCCGTTTGGGGAGAGAATGACAGTTTTGAACGGTCATAAGTAGGCTCAAACACTCCAGTCATGTAATTATGTGGGTGTTTGCCGTATTCCTGCTCAAATCGCGTCATGTCCTGAAAAGTGAGAAAAAAGTTTATATCTGCCTGTAAATACCCTTTCTTTTCCCAATAACGAACAATCTTGTCTGTTTTACCTTTTAGGGTAAGAATGGAACGGCTATCAAGTCGGTATTCCGGTTCGAAATTATGATGCAGAACGATGACGCGAATATGCATCTGATGGAATCGATGCACAATACCTCCCGCAAACAAACCGGTACTAATGACAACGGTGTCGTATTTCTCCGGGTGATTCTGAATATAATCTACGAGGAACGATGCTGCGCGGTGGAAATAACCCTTAATTGCGCCTATTGCAGCCTGTGTGACCGGGCGTGCAGGAACATCAATCGTCGTATATCGTTTATCTCGAATATGTGCCTCTTCAGGATGCAAAATGTCCACTCTATTAGGAAAAAGGGTTAGAAAAGCTTCTATATAAGCCTGCGTGCAGAATGAACCTCCCCCTGGTTGAGTGATGTTAACATTGGTAGAATCTATGAGAATTCGTTTGCTCATCATTTATTGGTTGCGCTATAGGCATTGAGTATGACATAATAACATTTGCGCAAAGTATGGATTAGTAAATTGCGTTTCAATTTTGCGCGGTATAATTCGTCCTGTGCATTGTTTGTCGGGTGTTGAAGGAACTTGCGATACCATCTCGCTTCCTGCAATATGGCTTTAATTTTGCCGAAAACATGTGCATGGCTTGTGATGGATCCGGCATGATTCCGATAATTAAAAACAACTTCCTTTGTGTTGAGCACGCCATGTACTTCCGCAGTTTGCAGAGCAGAAATATCGTCGCTCCCCCAAGCGTATTGCAGATTGTAGAAACCGCCCTTTGCTAACAAAGCCTTGCGTTGGAAGCAAAAATCACCTATAAACTGCGCTCTATGTTCAAAAACACGGTGATACATCAAGCTCATAGCGGATTCCCATTTAGGGCGAGGTACTAAATGTTGCTCAATTATTCCGTATTCGTTGATGATATCTGTTTGGCCATGCAGAAGTTCAATATGTGGATTCTCTGTGATGAGTTGTGCGTATTGCTCAAGACAATTCGGCATCAATCTGTCATCATCTCCGATGCACAGTACGTATTCTCCCTTTGCCAAACTGAGGCAATAGTTCCATTGCTCCACTAATCGCTTTGCTCCAAAATTATGCTCATTTTTATAATATTGGATACGTGAATCAGTATAAGATTCTATAACGCTGTCAATATCCTCTGGAGAAGCATCATTCACAATAATCAGTTCCCAGTTCGGATACGTCTGACCCAGAATGCTATCGATGCATTCTTTGAGGTACCGGCGCTTGTACGTTGGAAGCAATATGGAAAAAAGAATATTCATGCGTTAATTGGATCGGGTATTGTTGTCTTTGTTTATAATAGTTGACTCATCATGCATCTCGTATCTATATTGAAAGCTATAATCGTCATCAACGATGGATGTATAGGGGAAATAAAATTCATAGTGATACCGATTGGAATACGTATAATAGGCTAAATAGAATTTGGAGAAGAAATAAATCGTACCGGCCAGCACCATCGTTCTGGTAAGGAACAGGAACTTGGGCTGATGAACATACAAATAAATAAAATCAGCCAAAGCGATAATATAGAAGATGGCACCGTAATTCCGAATACGTGCAAAACCGTTGATACTGGCGGATATAACACCGATTGTCAAGACAAAGGCAATGAACTGCTGCTTCTCCTCTCTATGCGGATCATCTTCCATCTTCGTGTACACATAGTACATGATGAAATAGGGGAAGCAGATGTATTCCAAGGCGTATTCCAGAAAACCGAAGATATTACTCTTGATATCAGAATAGTGTACCACCTTTTGCGCTAAAGACGAATCTCCCATGACGATAAAGGACGGCAGTTGGGATACAATAGCATCGCTGATAGCCCAGATAGCAAAAGATAGCAGTAGGCATGCCAGAAGAGTCAAGTAATGAATCGGAATAAACCGCATCAACGGGAAAATCAGCATGATGGCAGCAGACGCATGAAAGAGTATGCCTAAGATCGCGAATACAACATAGCCGATATAATTATGCTTTACGAAGTATAGAATCGCCACAATGGAGCATACGATAGCTACACTCTCACGCAGTACTTCGGTGTTGAATAAAAAGAAATAGCCGGTTAAACCATACACCAAAGCACAAAGGAAAATATGTTTACTGAACTTCTTGAAAATATAGAAGAAGGTTATATTCAACAGGATGGCATGCAATAGCTGAAAGATATAGAAAGACTCAAAGAAATACCGGCAGGTCGTGAAAATCATAGACCATAACGGCATGCGACCGTGCTTGATTAAACTGTCGCTGATAAACTCCTTGATATTTCCGAAACTGTCCCAAGCATCCTCGTATTCCTCCATGTAAGAGAGGGTGTCTCCGCCGACTCCATTGCGTAACCCGGCAAGCAGAATAAGGAAAAGACACGTGATGCGATACCATGCGCGTTTCGCACGGCAATCTTCCCGCTTGTCATAAACGATAGAGAGAATCAGCGTCATGAATATGTATAGCAAGTAGGGTGTCATCGCCTCATTTTCCCCATAGTTCTTTAATAACTACACTCGGCCATTTCCAGTTTTGATATGCCAGCTGTGCTATTCCCGGCGCTAAAATCAGGCCCCATATACCCATCTGTAGCGGGTTGAGGAATACAAACAGCAGAATAACAGTTGCAGCACCGCTGACCAACGACGGAATGAAGAACGGAATCTTGTTGTCCGCCATGATAAATCCCGCAGATACCGCGTGGTTATGTTCCAACGTGCTGATGATCAGCATGACGCAGAGCATCATCGCCGGCACAAAATGCGTCTGGCTGTGAATCAAGTCCAATGCCCAATTACCCGCCAGCAACCACGCTGCGCCGCCTATGATATACACAGCCACGAGACTTCCTGTGCAGAGTAGGTAGTAACGTCTCAAGCCTTGCAGGTCATCCTCTGCACGGCATTGTGCCAGTTTCGGCAAGTACGATTGGTAGAACACCGTTGCGCACCGCGCGAGAATATCCATTACTTGCATCGTAATGCCGTAACATGCTACTTCCTCTAACGTCAGGAATGCCGATCCGATCAGGATGGCGCTTTTGTTCACGCAAAAACCGCCTAATTGTGTCAGACCGATCTTAATGGCATTCGGCGTGATGGCGCTTAAGATTGCTTTGGGTTCTTGCGGTTCCGCCTCTGACAGACGGGCTTTCAACTCCGGCGTGAAGAATACACGGTAGGTCAAAACGCGCCTGATTATCGTCGATATCAACTGAGAAGCAACAATCGCCGTCAAACCGAAACCTGCGTAGATAAGCCCGATTGCCAGCATCAGGTAGATGGTCTGTCCCAACATCGTGATTTGTTGCGTACGGGTGACATAACCTTTACCGGTCAGTAAGGCATCGTAGTAGAGCGTGTAGAGGTTGTAGCAGTTGATGGCGATTAGTAGCACCCAGGCGATCATAGCATCCTGCCTGTCGCCTGAATATTTCTGCAGGATAAAATAGAAATACGTCGTGCCGGCAGTAGCCAATAGTCCAAATACACCTGCAGCCATCCAACGGTAGAACCGCTTCATCGCCAGTAAAGTACCTTTCAGCAGACTGTAATCGACCTTTGCATCGGCATCGACATGGGCTACTCCGTCTTTCTGCAACTGCTTGACACCGGAGAAGATATAACTGATGTTTCTGGCAAAGGATGGCCGAAAACCGAAGTCCAAAAGCATCACAAGCGCCGTAATTGTCTGGAAAATATTCCAGATACCTACGGTCTCTTGCGGCATCTTATGCAAGATGAACGGCAGCAGCAATACACCGGCGCCGATCATAAATGCGGTTCCGGCATAACTCCATGCGATTTCCTTCTTGCCTATATGTTCTATTTTTTCTGCCAATTAATCTCTTCTAAAAATATCTCTTGTATATACTTTTTCTTTCACGTCATCCAATACCGCGTCATAGCGGTTGGCGATGATGGCTTGGCTGCGAAGCTTGAATTGTGTCAAGTCATTCACCACTTCGCTGCCGAAAAACGTCGTTCCATTCTCCAATGTCGGCTCATAGACAATCACCTGCGCGCCTTTGGCTTTGACGCGTTTCATGATTCCCTGGATGGAAGATTGGCGGAAGTTATCGCTGTTGGATTTCATCGTCAGACGATATACACCAATCGTGCAGGGCTTCTCCTCGGATGCGTTGAACTGACCGTTATGATAGTAGTCGTAATAGCCTGCTTTCGCCAGTACACGGTCTGCGATAAAGTCCTTGCGTGTGCGATTACTTTCCACAATCGCTTCAATCAGATTCTCCGGCACGTCCTGGTAGTTCGCCAGGAGTTGCTTGGTGTCTTTAGGCAGACAGTAACCTCCATAACCAAAGGACGGATTGTTGTAATGCGTACCGATACGGGGATCGAGACATACGCCGTCGATGATGTCCTGCGTGTTCAGACCTTTCATCTCCGCGTAGGTGTCCAGCTCGTTAAAGTAGCTCACCCGCAGCGCCAGATAGGTGTTGGCAAACAGTTTGACGGCTTCGGCCTCGGTCAGCCCCATGATACGAACCTCGATATCTTCTTTGAGTGCGCCCTCTTTGAGCAGATCTGCAAAACGTTCTGCCGCCTTGGTCAGCCTTTCGTCGCCTTTGACCGTACCGACGATGATCCGGGACGGGTAGAGGTTGTCGTAGAGCGCTTTGGATTCGCGCAGGAACTCCGGCGAGAAGAGAATGTTCTCGCAGTTGAACTTGCGACGGACGGACTCTGTGTAGCCGACGGGAATGGTCGATTTGATAACCATAATCGCATTCGGATTAACGCGGAGGATGGTCTCAATGACGTTCTCCACAGCCGAAGTGTCGAAATAATTCCGTTGGCTGTCATAGTTCGTCGGGGCGGCAATAACGATGTATTCCGCATCCTTATAAGCGGATTCTGCATCGAGTGTCGCCGTGAGGTCGAGTTCTTTTTCGGCGAGGTATTTCTCAATATACTCGTC
>OCVV011240067.1_pt1 | contig 24512 bp, 21 predicted proteins | sample 1539721 | NCBI WGS metagenome assembly OCVV01 (sample SAMN02144230, study PRJEB22623) | gut metagenome | biome: sheep rumen | host: Ovis aries | place: New Zealand
TTTCGTCGAAATAATTATACATTAGAGGACAATCACTCTCATTCTATTTTTTTATTCAACTGACAAATTCTTTACTCTATTCATTTTTCCTTATCTTATGTTATAATATGTTTCGCTATGATTTTTTCCAAAGATAAGGACATTCAGAAAAAAGTATGGGTAGTAGCTCTTCCCATCATATTGCAGAATATAATCGATGCTGCCGTAAACAGCGCAGATGTTCTGATGCTCAATTATGTGGGACAGGATGCGATAAGTGCGGTTTCATTGGCAAACAGCCTTATCGGTATCATGTTCATGTTCCTTTACGGCATCGGAACAGGTATCGCCATGCTTGCAGCTCAGTATTACGGAAAAGGTGATCTTAAGACCATTGAAAAGATCGAAGGTATCGGTTTAAGGTTTGCGCTTATCATTGCCATGATCGGAGCGATCGGATGCTTTTCCGCTCCCCGTCTTTTGATGAAGATATATACAAATGACGAAACCCTGATCGATCTGGGAGCAAAATATTTTATCTATATAGCCCCGGGTCTTTTCTTCTGGGCAGTCAGCGCGATCTATATGTCGATCTTAAGATGTATAGAAAAAGTCAAGATAAGCACTATCCTGGAAGCAGTTGCTCTTGTTTCAAATGTTTTACTGAATGCCGTTTTCATATTCGGCCTCTTCGGTGCTCCGAAGCTCGGAGTTGTCGGTGTCGGACTTGCGACAACGATCAGCCGTTTTATCCAGCTTTTAGGCTGTATCCTGGTTTCTCTTTCAAAACCCGGAGTTACGCTTACATTTAAGACCATATTTCAAAAGCATAAAGCTCTTGAGAATGATTTTATTCATATGGCTATGCCCGCGATCGGTAATGACCTGATCTGGTCACTTGCCTTTTCAATGTATTCGGTCATCTTAGGTCATCTCGGAAACGACGCCGTTGCTGCCAATTCCATCGTTCTTGTCGTCCGCAATCTCGGGTGCGTTATGTGTTTCGGTATTGGTTCCGCTTCGGGGATAATCGTAGGTCAGATTCTCGGCGAAGGATCTGTGGAAAAAGGTATAAAAGCAGGACATATATGTTTAAGGCTTGCCGTTATAACAGGTATACTCGGAGGTCTTATCGTTTTGGCCATAACTCCAATAGCTTTAAAAGTAACAGCCCTTTCACCTACAGCACATGATTACCTTAAATTCATGCTGCTCATAAATACTTATTATATCTCGGGAACTTCTATAAATACCTGTCTGATCGCGGGAGTATTCCGCGCAGGAGGAGATTCCAAATTCGGATTTAAATGTGATCTTATAGATATGTGGGTTTATGCCGTGCCTCTCGGCTTAATCTCGGCATTTGTATTTAAATGGCCCGTAAAAGTCGTTTATTTCCTTTTATGTACGGATGAATTCGTAAAATGGCCCTGGGTATTCAAACACTTCTACAGTCATAAATGGGCAAAGAACATCACAAGAGATGATATAGATTGATATATCGATCTTAAGATATCTCAGATCAGCGGTTTCTTCGAAGCTTTTCCCGCCGGTCTGGGATATTTTTTGGGAGTGTTTTCAATTTTCTTAATAAGGATAAGGCTTCTTTCTATATCTGTCTGAGGAAGCTTAAAATCCTTTATCCCGGAGATCTCTCCTCCAAGGATATTTACCGCATTTTCGGCTTCTTTGATCTCTTCCTTACTATCTCCGGATTTATACGGAATAAAAAGTCCTCCCTGTCTTACAAAGGGAAGGCAGTATTCCGATAAGAGATTAAGTCTTGCGACGGCGCGGCTTACTGTTATATCAAAATTTTCCCTGTAATCGGGATCTCTTGCAAGATCTTCGGCTCTTGAGTGGATAGCAACGGCATTATCTATTCCGAGAGTTGAAATGACTTCATTTAAAAAATCCACCCGTTTATTAAGAGAATCAACTAAAGTTACTCTTATATTCTTAAATGCTACAGCTATGACAAGACCAGGAAAACCGGCACCTGTCCCTATATCCGCAAGGCTTATCTCATCGGTAAAAATATCCTTTCCGATAAGATCCGATATCTCGTTTCTTATATTTTTTATAGCAAGTGAATCCTCAAAATGCTTGGTATAAACTTCATCTTCTTCCGTTATGGCGGTCAGATTTATCTTTTCGTTCCATTCTAAAAGAAGTTCATAATATTTTCCAAGTCCGGATAATACCTTCTCATCATCGATAAAACTAAGCTTTTTCATCTTTCCTGCTCTCCATATAAACCAGAAGTACGGAAATATCCGCAGGGGAAACACCTGAGATCCTTGAAGCCTGACCTACGGACACCGGCCTTTGATCTTTTAATTTCGCGCGGGCCTCAAGTCTTAAACTTCCGATATCATCATAATCTATATCCGCAGGGATTTTTTTGTTCTCTATCTTTTTGAAGTCTTCAACCTGCTTGATCTGACGCTTTATATAACCGTCATATTTGATATTTATATTTACCTGCTCGATGACATCATCGGGCAAAGGCTTTCTTTTTACATCGATCTCAGCGATATCTTCATAGGAAAGTTCCGGTCTGCATAAGAGTTCCGCTAGTGATACGGCAGTCTTAAGAGGCGTACTTCCGGCTTTTTCAAGGACTTCCTGAGTGTGCTTATCGGCGCCTATCATGGTATTTGTAAGGCGCTCAACTTCCTTTTCTATCATTTCCTTTTTCATCAAAAGTGCCTGATACTGTTCTTCGGAGATAAGTCCTGCTTTATAACCTTTTTCTCTGAGCCTTAAGTCCGCATTATCCTGACGGAGCAAAAGCCTGTATTCCGAACGGGATGTCATCATTCGGTAAGGTTCAAAATTCTCTTTGGTAACAAGATCATCTATAAGGACACCTATATATCCTTCACTTCGATCTATGACCATCATTTCCTTTCCGCCTAAGAATAAAGATGCGTTTATGCCCGCAACTATTCCCTGAGCCGCAGCTTCCTCATATCCGCTCGATCCGTTAAACTGACCTGCCGCAAAGAGTCCCGGATAATCCTTAAAAGCCAGGGTCGCATATAACTGGTTGGGATTAATGCAATCATATTCTATCGCATAAGCATTCTTTACGATCCTGCAGTTTTCAAGACCGGGAACCGTACGATAAAGAGCAAGCTGTACATCCTCGGGAAGAGAAGATGACATTCCTCCGATATACATCTCATTTGTAAAAAGACCTTCGGGTTCTATAAAGACCTGATGTCTTTCTTTATCGGCAAATTTTACCACCTTATCCTCAATGGAAGGACAATACCTCGGACCTGTTCCTTCAATGACTCCGGCATAGATCGGAGATCTGTCCAGATTTGCCCTTATTATCTCATGAGTTTTTTCGTTGGTATAAGTAAGATAACAGGGAACCTGTTCTTTCTGGACCGACTTGGGATCGGTCGAAAATGAGAAAGGAACGATCTTCTCATCTCCGTATTGAGGTTCCATTTTGGAATAATCCAAAGTCCTTCCGTCCATTCGGGCGGGAGTTCCGGTTTTAAATCTTCTGAATTCTATTCCGACTTTTTTTAGGGAATCGGTAAGATGTGTAGCTGCCTGAAGACCGTTCGGTCCCGTATATGTAATGGCTTCTCCGCAAAGACATCTGGCATTTAAATATGTTCCCGTGCAAAGTATAACCGCTTTACAGTTATAAACTCCGCCGGTATATATCTTTACGCCTCTGACCGTTTTATTATCTTCCTCAAATAAAACTTCGCATACTTCACCCTGTTTTACGGTAAGATGCTCCTGCTCTTCCAAAGTATGACGCATGATCCGCGTATATTCGGCTTTATCGGCCTGAGCTCTTAATGAATGTACTGCCGGTCCTTTTGATTTATTTAACATTTTGGACTGGATGAAAGCCCGGTCTATAACTTTACCCATTTCACCGCCGAGAGCATCAAGTTCTCTGACAAGATGTCCCTTTGATGATCCGCCGACACTGGGATTACAGGGCATAAGAGCGATCGAATCAACACTGACGGTAAATATCACCGTTTCAAAACCGAGTCTTGCGCATGCCAAAGCCGCCTCACATCCCGCATGTCCGGCTCCGATCACACATACATCAACTGTATCTATCAAATATTCTTTCTTTTCGCTGTTCATATCACTGCTTCTTACTTTCCCATACAAAACCGGCTGAACACTTCATTTATTACATCTTCGCCCGTTTCTTCACCTATAACTTTACCAAGTGCCGTATATGCATCCGTCAGATCTATCGAAAGGAAGTCTTCGGCCATATCGTTTTCAATTCCCTTTTCCGTAAGAGACAGAGAATTATCGGCATCTTTAAGTGCTTCCCACTGACGGGCATTTGTTATCGTTATCTCGTTGTTTTCAAGGATGTCTCCTTTAAAGAAGAGCTCTTTTATTCCATCCGAAACATCTTTTATTCCCTGTCCGGTAAGCATTGATGTTTCAACTATCCTGTATTTTTCTTCTTCAGATCCCGACAGGCCGAAATAACTTTCAATCTTATCTTTATCGGTCTTTACCGTAAGATCGGTCTTATTTAAAAGGATCATAACAGGTTTGTTTCTTACTATATCAAATATCTCTTTGTCTTCTTTTGAAAGTTCTTCGGATGAATCTACCACAAAAAGTATCAGATCGGAATCCATCGCTTCTTTCTTGGCTTTTTCAACACCGATGCTTTCTATTTCGTTATCCGTATTTCTGATCCCGGCGGTATCCAAAAGATGGATCATTATACCGTCAAGCATTACAGTCTGTTCCAATATATCTCTTGTAGTTCCGGCGATATTGGTGACTATGGCCCGGTCAGATCCGGATAAACTGTTTAAAAGTGATGATTTTCCGGCATTCGGTTTTCCGAGTATCGCTGTTTTTATACCTTCTTTTATGACTTTTCCGTTATCATAGGAAGATATGAGTCCGGAAAGTTCTTTTCTTATTTCCTTTAATCTTCCGGATAATCTTTCTTTAAATCCGTCAAGCGATATATGCTCCGGATCGTCTATAGCGGCTTCGATATAAGAAAGATCTTCAAGGATCGATGCCCTTAAAGTAAGGATCTTTTCATATATGCTTCCCGAAAGCTGGTTTTCCGAATTTTTAAGAGCAAGATTGTTTTCGGAATTAATGATATCCATTACCGCTTCGGCCCGGCTAAGATCGATCCTTCCGTTTAAAAAGGCTCTCTTTGTAAATTCTCCCGGCTCGGCTGCTCTTACTCCGGATCCTATAAGTATCCTGAGTATCTTTTTAAGAACGAACAAACCTCCATGACAATTTATCTCGCATACATCTTCTGCCGTATAACTGTGTGGAGCTTTAAATATGCTTACTAAAACCTCATCTGCGATCTCATTTTCACTCCCGCTTTCCTTTATGAACCCGTAATGGATCGTATTTGCAGGCTGATCTTTCAGATATTTGGATTTATTTCCGTTTCTTTTATCGGTATAAAGTTTGTCGACTGTTTCTATCGCATCAGGTCCGCTTACTCTTATTATTCCAATTCCCGAATAACCCGGAGCCGTTGCGATGGCTGCTATGGTTTCTTTCATTATCCTGATTAATCAAATGTGACAGGAAAAATTTCCTGCCACATATCTGCTACTTATCAGTTTTTCTTAAGTGTTACAACAACCTTACGATAAGGCTCTTCACCTTCACTGTGTGTAGTAACATATCTGTCATTCTGTAATGCAGAATGTATTATCCTTCTTTCATAAGGATTCATGGGCTCTAAGGAAACAGGACGTCTTGTTCTCTTAACCTTATAAGAAATGTTCTTTGCGAGATTTTCAAGAGTCTGTTTACGACGGTCTCTGTAGTTCTCGGTATCAACCTTAACTCTTATATATTCGCCTTCGCCTTTATTTACAACAAGTGAAGTAAGGTACTGAACAGAATCAAGTGTTGCTCCTCTTTTTCCGATAAGAACTCCCATATCGTCGCCGGAAAGATCTATATCAAGTGCATTATTGATCTCATCGTATTTTGTATCTATAGTTACCGTAAGATTCATAGCCCTAAATACTTCGGCAAGGAAATTCTTTGCTTTTAATTCTACATCTCCTTCGGCGATCTTTGCTGCTTCTTCTTCTTTGATCCTGGCTTTGATCACTGCAGGCTTGGAGTTTAATCCCAAAAATCCCGAACTTCCTTCATTTATAACTTCATAATCAAGCTTATCGCTTGTGATTGAAAGTGCCTGACATGCTTCGGTAATAGCATCATCTACCGTTTTCGCGGAATATTCTGTATATTCCATTTCTATTCCTCCTATTTTACTTCCTTATAGTCATTGTATTCTTTTACCATATTAACTTTAGAAGCCAGAGTTCCTTTTTCGGCTCCCTCATTTTTGCGCTTTGCTTCTTCGATAAGAGCATCCTTTTCTTCCTGACTCATTCCGTTATCTATGGAAACGGAAGATCTTGCTCTTAATCCCGCATTCTTTACAAGTGTTGAATGACTTACTTCTTTTTTAACCTTCTTTGCGGCCTTTTCCTTATTTTTTTCAATAAGTGCATCAAAATCGATCTTATCAATATGACGATTTATAAAGATCTGCTGAACACATCTTACAAGTGAACCGGAAACCCAGTAGATTCCCATACCGGCGGGAAGTGAGAAACAAAATACCGCTGACATAAGAGGCATTGTATAATTCATCATCTTCATGGATTGAGCCATTGAATCTGCTGTTTCATTACCCGTAGATCCGTTATTGTTTGACTGAGGCATGAGCTTAACACTCAAAAACTGAAATGCAGCTGCCAATATCGGAATCATTAATGCTCCTATAACAAGTCCGAACTGACCTGATGAAAAAGATTCCTTTATTATATAGCTCGGTGAATTTCCAATATTAAGTCCGAGAAAATTATTATATCTTGTAAGCGTTTCGTAAGTTGAATTGATAAGACCCGAAAAATCGGAGTATGTCTCTGAAAGAACATTCCAATCCGCAGTTGATGCTTTGTTTAAAACATCTATGAAGGTATTCTTCATATAATCGCTTCCTGCAACAAACTGTTCATTATCAAACTGTTTGGTAAAAGCAGCAGCACTGCTCAAGCCTTTTATAACTTCTGTAGAACCGGGTGCTGCAACAAGCTTATCGACAAGCTCTGTAAAAACATTCTTTATTGCAGGAACATAAGCGGGAAAATTGGCAATAACACGATAAAGGGCAAGTAATATAGGCATCTGGATGAGTAACTGTATACAGCTACCGGAAGGAGAAACACCGTATTTACGATATACTTCCTTCTGTTCTTCATTCATGGCCATAACGGAATCATTGTCCCGCCTGCCCTCATATTTTTTCTGTATTGCCTGAAGTTCAGGCTGCATTCTGGCCTGTAATTTAGCAAATTTCTGCTGTTTAATCGTAAGAGGCATTAAAAGCAGATATATTATTATCACAAAAATGATAATGGAAAGACCTATGCTGGGTATACCGATCTTACTAAGGAGAGTAAAGATGGCATTCATAAGATAACCTAAGATGGTAGCTATAGGTCCTAATATGACACCCGATTGCTGTGTTAATAAAATTCCTGTATACATAGATTCCTCCGTAATTTAAGGAACGGGATCATAACCGCCCTTTGAAAAGGGATTACAGCGGATTATCCTCCATAAAGCAAGAAGTCCGCCTTTTATAGCTCCGTATTTTTCTATCGCCTCTATCCCGTAATTGGAACAGGTCGGTGTATACGGACATTTCACGGTCTTTAACGGTGATAAATATTTTTGATACAACCTAATCAGTTTTATCATTATATGCTTCATTACATATACCGCTCTTATTAAAAACATGCATAAGCTGTTTCTCACATTCTTTATATGTAAGACCAGCCGCTCCGTTCCTTGCAACGACTACTATGTTTAAACCACTATTAAACATATCCTTATGTAGTCTGTAAATTTCTCTGATCAGTCTTGTAACATGATGTCTTACGACACTGTTTCCTACTTTTTTACTGACCGATATGCCGAGGTCGTTTTTATCTGTATTGTTTTCTAACCTGTATACTACAAAATATCTGTTGGCAAACGATCTGCCTTTTTTATAGACCTCTCGAAACTGTAAATTTTTCATAAAAACAAAATACTATTATAATAGGTAGAAACTCATTAAGCGGTTAATACTTTTCTTCCTTTAGCTCTTCTTGAAGCTAAAACCTTGCGTCCGCCTGCGGAACTCATTCTTGCTCTGAATCCGTGAACTTTGCTTCTCTGTCTTTTCTTGGGCTGAAAAGTCATCTTCATATGGCACACCTCCTTTTCTCCGGTTAGAAACAATCGTTTCAATTATATGGAAAAATAGCATATTCGTCAAGAAAAACCGCATTATTAAAGAATAAAAAAAATTTTAAAAAAATTTCATCTCAATATTTTGTAGAAAACATATATTCTATAACAAAATGTGGATAATGTGGTTAATTATGTGGAAAATTAAAAATTTACATAAAAAATCCACAGATTGTGGATAATTTTGTGGAAAATTAGGTAAATGCCTATAAAAACACAATTTATTTATACACAATCAAAAAAATGATGTTAAAAAAATATGTAAACCCTGATTTTTTTTTCACATAGCCGGTGGAAAACTTTGTGATTTGAATTTTTTTACTATTTGAAGTATTATATTAGTCAGCGAATTATCCGTTAAAATCGGAAAAAATATATAGGGAGTTTCAGTATGCCTGAATCAGAAATCGCCTTAAAATGGGATGAAATAAAAGAAAATATTAAAAACGACTTGGATCTTACGGACGTTTCCTATAATACCTGGATAGCTCCTCTTAAATTCAATAAAAAAGAAGATAATATGATCACTATTTTGGTTCCATCCGAGAACGCAAAATACGTTGATTATATAAATAAAAAATATAAGAATTTCTTTATAGTCACAATATCTGAAATGTTTAATCAAAATTATGATGTTTCTTTTGTGCTTGAAAAAGATCTTAAGAATGATTCAGTAAATGAAGAAGAATCAAATATCTATAATATCAATATAAATAACGCAAATCTCAATCCCCGTTATACATTTGATAACTTTGTAGTAGGAAAAAATAATAAATTTGCTCATTCCGCAGCTTTAGCTGTTGCCGAATCTCCGGGCGAAGCATATAATCCCCTGTTTATTTACGGTGGCCCGGGTCTTGGTAAGACCCATCTTATGCATTCGGTCGGACATTTTATCCTGCAGCAGAATTCAGATAAAAAAGTATTATATGTAAATTCCGAAACTTTTATGAATGAAGTTATCGAATCTATAAGAAGCGGTGATGCTTCATCCATGAGTAAATTAAGAGATAAATACAGGACTGTTGATGTCCTTTTATTAGATGATGTTCAGTTTATCATAGGAAAAGATTCAACTCAGGAAGAATTTTTCCATACTTTTAATATTCTTCATGATGCCGGAAAGCAGATAATCCTTTCATCCGATAAACCTCCAAAAGAAATGGAAAAGCTTGAAGAACGTTATATTTCCCGTTTCGAATGGGGACTAATCGTTGATATCCAGCCCCCGGATTATGAGACAAGAATGGCTATATTAAAGAAAAATGCCCAATTATCCAATCTTGAAGTAAAAAATGATGTTCTTGATTATATTGCTTCAAATGTCAGATCCAATATAAGAGAGCTTGAAGGAGCACTTAAAAAGATATTTGCTGCTTCAAAGATGAAAAATGAAGAGATAACCGTTGAATTTACGGAAGATATACTTAAAGATATCATCAATCCGGAAGAACCTAAAGATATCACTCCCGAATATATAATCAAAACTGTAGCCGAAGCTTATGATGTTACTTCCGATGATATATTATCTGCAAAGAGAAATTCGGAGATAGTATTACCCAGACAGATATGTATGTATATAATAAGAGAAAAGAAAAATCTTTCTCTTGCCGAAACAGCTAAGATACTTAATAAAAAAGATCATACAACCGTTATCCACGGAATCAAACTTATTAAAGAGGAAATTGCGAATAACCCTGAAATCAAAAATAAAATCGAATCAATAGAAAAAAAGCTTGGTGTATAACTTACTTTTTTCCACATCCTCTTAAATAAGAATTCACATAGTTATACATAGCATTTTTGCCAAAAAAATGGTATAATAGAGTGGTTATGGACATATCCACAGTCCCTATTAATAATACTATTAAAATTATTAATAATATATAACATGACAAGGAGCCCATCGCATGAAGATCGTATGTAAAAAATCGGATCTTGTTAACGGAACTCAGATAGTAAGCAGAGCAGTTCCTTCTCACACTACAATGCCTATACTTGAATGTATACTTATCGAAGCAGCTAATGGTTTTATAAAATTAACTGCAAATAATATGGATCTGGGTATTGAGACTGTCATTGAAGGTGAAATTGAAGAAAAAGGTATCATAGCTCTTGATGCAAAGATATTTTTAAATATTGTCAGGAAGCTTCCTGATAATTTAGTTACTATACAGACAGATGAAAATTATCAGGCATTTATTACATGCGAAAGTGCTAACTTTAATATTCCCGGTAAGAGCGGAGAAGATTTTTCCTATCTTCCCGATATCGAAAGAGATAATTCCATCGTAATAAGCCAGTTTACTCTTAAAGAAGTTATAAGACAGACTATCTTTTCCATCATAGAAAATGATAACAATAAGATGATGGGTGGAGAAAACATTGTCATAAATAAAGACATGATGACTGTTGATTCCTTAGACGGACATCGTATCTCCAGGAGAATGATTGAATTAAAGGGTGAATTCGGATCGGTAAATGCCATTATTCCCGGAAGAACTTTAAAAGAGATAAGCAATATATTAAGCGGAGATGCCGATAAAGACGTTAATATCTTCTTTACCGACAATAATGTACTTTTTGAATTTGATAATACCATAGTTTTATCAAGACTTATCGAGGGTCCTTACTTTAATGTGGATCATATGATAACCAAGGATTATAAGATAAAATTCAAAATAAATAAAAAACATCTTCTTGAATGTCTCGACAGAGCTTCACTCCTTGTAAAAGAGGGAGAAAAAAAGCCTATCATCATGAACATTAACGAAAATGAGCTTAAATTAAGTATCAATTCTTCTATCGGTAATATGGAAGAGCTGATCGATATCGAAAAAGAGGGTGAAGATATCCGTATAGGATTTAATCCAAAATTTCTTATAGATGCTCTTCATGTTATTGATGATGATGAAGTAAATATCTATCTTATAGATTCAAAAGCTCCCTGTGTTATAAAGAACGATGATAATTCATATCTCTATATGATATTACCAATTAATATTATTTAGTATATTTATGAACGATACAATAATTTTAAAAGATGAATTCATAAAACTCGGTCAGGCTTTAAAAGCTTGTAATATAGTTTATTCCGGAGCTGATGCCAAGATGGTCATATTAGACGGAGAAGTAAAAGTTAACGGAGAAGTCTGCACACAAAGAGGAAAAAAGCTTTTTGACGGTGATATAGTTGAATTCGAAGATCATCGTATCACTATTAAAAAATGATAATCAAATCTTTAGAATTACAAAATTTCAGAAATTATGAATCCCTTCAGATAGAATTTGATGAAGGAACAAATATTTTATTTGGTGATAATGCTCAGGGAAAGACAAATATACTTGAAGCAATTTATCTTTCCGCTACGACCAAATCCCATAAGTTAAGCAAAGACAGGGAAATAATAAGATTCGATAATGATGAAGCCCATATAAAGACTCTTCTTTTGAGGGAAGATGCTGAATACAGGGTTGATATGCATTTAAGAAAAAATAAAACAAAGGGAATAGCAATAAACGGAAGACGCTTAAAAAAAGCAGCTGAATTGCTTGGTCTTTTAAATGTTGTATTTTTCTCTCCCGAAGATCTGTCCATAATAAAGAACAGTCCTTCATACAGGCGAAGCTTTGTTGACATGGAGCTTTGTCAGCTTGATAAGAATTATCTTTATAATCTTAATCAATATAACAAGATAATCAATCAGAGAAATAAACTTCTTAAAGACTTTTATTTTCAGCCCGAACTTAAAGATACTTTGACAGTTTGGGATAATCAGCTGGTTTCTTATGGAAAGAAGCTGATGGAAAGTAAAGGATCATTTATAGAAGATCTTAATGAGATAATAAAAGACATACATAAGAAATTATCCGGAGGCAGGGAAGATATATCTATAGTTTACGAGCCTAATGTTTCTTATGATGAATTTGAAGATAAATTAAAAAACTCAATAGATAAAGACTGTAAAGCCAAATTTACAAGTGTGGGTCCTCACAGAGATGATTTTGCATTTATAGTAAACAGGATAGATATCAGAAAATTCGGTTCCCAGGGACAACAGAGGACTGCCGCTCTCTCATTAAAATTATCAGAGATAGAGCTCGTAAAAAAAAGGACGGATGATAATCCTGTACTTTTACTTGATGATGTATTAAGCGAACTTGATAATAACAGACAAAATTATCTTTTGGACAGTCTCGGAAATATCCAGACGATAGTTACATGTACAGGTCTTGATGATTTTGTAAATGACAGGTTTATGATAAATAAGGTTTTTCATATAGAACAGGGAAAGATCATTCAATAAGGAGAATAAATGAGTAACGAAGCAGAAGAATTTACAGAGCAGATAAATGAAGAATACGGCGCTGACCAGATCCAGATATTAAAAGGTCTTGAAGCCGTAAGAAAAAGACCCGGTATGTATATCGGATCCACATCTTCAAGAGGTCTTCATCATCTTGTTTATGAAATTGTCGACAATGCTGTAGATGAAGCATTGGCGGGATTTTGTCATACCATTAAAGTAAATATCTTAAAAGGTGACATCATAGTTGTTGAAGATGACGGTCGTGGTATCCCGGTAGGTATCAATCATGAATCCGGTAAAACTGCAGTAGAAGTAGTATTTACGATCCTTCATGCCGGAGGTAAATTCGGAGAAGGCGGATATAAAGTATCCGGTGGTCTTCACGGTGTTGGTGCTTCTGTAGTTAATGCATTATCCGAATGGCTTGAAGTTGAGATCTGCAGAGAAGGTCATATTTACAAACAGCGTTATGAAAGAGGCGATGTTTGTTATGATCTTAAGGAAATTGGTGATTGTCCCGAAGATAGGACCGGAACCAAGGTTACATTTAAAGCAGATGATCAGATCTTTGAAACAACTGTTTATGAATTTGATATCTTAAAGACCAGATTAAGAGAAACCGCTTTCCTTACAAAAAATTTAAGGATAGAGCTTACGGATGAAAGAGGTGATGAGCCTGTTTCAAGAATATTCCATTATGAAGGCGGTATTAAGGAATTCGTTACTTACTTAAATAACAGCAAGACTCCTCTTTATGATGATGTAATGTATTTTGAAGGTACAAAAGAGGGAGTTTATGTTGAAGTTGCAATGCAGCACAACGATTCATATAACGAAAGTATATTCAGTTTTGTAAATAATATAAATACTCCTGAAGGCGGTACTCAGCTTACCGGTTTCAGAAATGCACTTACAAAGACTTTCAATGATTATGCTAGAGAAAATAAATTATTAAAAGATTCTGATGCAAATCTTTCGGGTGAAGATATAAGAGAAGGTCTTACTGCGATCATTTCCGTTAAGATCGAAGATCCTCAGTTTGAAGGTCAGACCAAACAGAAATTAGGTAACTCCGAAGCAAAACGTGCAGTTGAATCTGTTTTAGGAGAACAGCTTACATATTATCTTGAACAGAATCCAAATGAGGCAAAGATAATATGTGAAAAATCTCTTCTTGCACAAAGAGCAAGAGAAGCTGCAAGAAAAGCAAGAGATCTTACAAGAAGAAAGACCGCTCTTGAAGGTTCTTCTCTTCCAGGTAAGTTAGCCGATTGTTCGGATAAAGATCCCAAAAACTGTGAGATATATATAGTCGAGGGAGATTCCGCCGGTGGTAGTGCAAAGACAGCAAGATCCCGTGCGACCCAGGCTATACTTCCTTTAAGAGGTAAGATATTAAATGTTGAAAAAGCAAGGCTTGATCGCATTTACGGAAATGAAGAGATAAAGGCGATGATAACTGCTTTCGGAACAGGTATCCATGATGAATTTGATATCACCAAATTAAGATATCATAAGATAATAATCATGACCGATGCCGACGTCGATGGTGCACATATCGCTACTTTAATGCTTACCTTCATTTACAGGTTCATGCCCGAACTTATAAAGCAGGGATATGTATATCTTGCCCAGCCTCCGCTTTATAAACTTGAAAAAAATAAAAAGACCTGGTATGCATACAGCGATGATGAGCTTGACGGAATATTAAATGAAGTCGGCCGTGATCAGAATAACAGGATCCAGAGATATAAGGGTCTTGGAGAAATGGATGCCGAGCAGCTTTGGGAAACAACAATGGATCCCGAAAAACGTGTACTTTTAAAGGTATGTATGGATGAAGAAGCGGAATCCGAAGTAGACCTTACATTTACTACCCTCATGGGTGATAAAGTTGAACCGAGAAGATTATTCATAGAAGAAAACGCTAAATTTGTAAAGAATCTGGATATATAAGAAAAAGAGGAAAACAATGGATCAGACAAACGAAGTACAGTATGACAAAGTAAAACAGGTCGATCTTAAAAAAACAATGGAAACCTCTTATATCGATTACGCCATGAGCGTTATCGCATCAAGAGCGCTTCCCGATGTTAGAGACGGATTAAAGCCGGTTCAGAGAAGAATCCTTTATTCCATGATCGAGCTGAATAACGGTCCCGACAAACCTCACAGAAAAAGTGCACGTATTGTCGGTGATACAATGGGTAAATATCACCCTCATGGTGATTCTTCCATTTACGGATCTTTGGTCAACATGGCCCAGGATTGGTCTTTCCGTTATCCTCTTGTAGACGGTCATGGAAACTTTGGATCTGTAGACGGTGACGGTGCTGCGGCAATGCGTTATACCGAGGCAAGACTTTCAAAGATCTCCATGGAAATGCTTGCCGACATCAATAAAGATACGGTTGATTTTATTCCCAACTTTGATGAGACTGAAAAAGAACCGGTTGTTCTTCCTGCCCGTTTTCCAAATCTTTTAGTAAACGGTACTACAGGTATTGCCGTAGGTATGGCAACAAATATACCTCCTCATAATCTTCGTGAGATAATAGGTGCTGTTATAAAGATAATCGATAACAGGGTTGAAGAAGGACGTGCTACCGAGATCGAAGAAATCTTAAATATAGTAAAAGCACCGGATTTCCCTACAGGAGGAGTTATCCTCGGAACAAAGGGAAGCGAGGAAGCATACAGAACAGGACGCGGAAAAGTAAGGGTTCGTGCAGTTACTAATATCGAAACTCTTCCGAATGGGAAAAACAGGATAATCATAACCGAACTTCCCTATATGGTAAACAAGGCAAATCTTCAGATTAAGATAGCCGATATGGTTAAAGAGAAAAAGCTTGACGGTATCACTGATATCAGAGATGAGTCAAACCGTGAAGGTATGAGAGTCGTTATCGAACTCCGTAAGGATATAAATCCCAATGTCATGCTTAACAATCTTTATAAGCATACACAGCTTCAGGATACATTCGGAGTTATAATGCTCGCTCTTGTAAATAATGAGCCTAAGGTATTAAATCTTCTTGAAATGTTAAAGCTTTATCTTAAGCATCAGGAAGAGGTTGTTACAAGAAGGACCCAGTTCGATCTCAGAAAAGCAGAGGAAAGAGATCATATATTACAGGGCTTACTTATAGCACTTGATAATATCGATGAAGTTATAAAGATAATCCGCGGAAGTGAAAATACCCAGGCTGCAAAAGATGCCCTGATCGAAAGATTTTCACTTACCGATGTTCAGGCTCAGGCCATTGTGGATATGAGACTTCGTGCTCTGACAGGTTTGGAAAGAGCCAAGCTTGAAGAAGAACATGAAGAATTATTAAAGAAGATAGCATATTTAAAGTCCATCCTTGCTGACGAGAATGAATTATTAAAAGTTATCCGTGATGAATTACAGCTTGTATCCGATAAATACGGAGATGACAGAAGAAGCCAGATCGGATTTGATGAATTCGATATTACATCCGAAGATCTGATCCCCGTAGAAAATACCGTTATCGCAAGAACATCACTCGGATATGTTAAGAGAATGGATGTTGATAATTTCCGGGTTCAGCACAGAGGCGGACGAGGAATAAAGGGAATGCAGACTATCGAAGACGATTATATCGAAGATCTTCTTATGATGCAGACCCACGATTATATCATGTTCGTTACTGATATGGGACGTGCTTACAGATTAAAAGCATATCAGATCCCGGAAGCGGGAAGAACCGCAAGAGGTACAGCCATAATAAACCTGCTGCAATTAAATCCCGGTGAAAAGATATCCGCCGTTATTCCGATAAAAGCCGAAGAAGCGGAAGATTCTGATCTTAATCTTTTCATGGTAACCAAAAAAGGGATTGTAAAGAAAACTCCTCTTTCTTACTTTGATAATATCAGAAAGAACGGAATCATCGCGATAAACATCCGTGAAGATGATGAACTTATCGAAGTAAAAACAACAAGAGCCGATGATGATATCTTCCTTGTTTCAAAAAAAGGAATGTGTATCAGATTCAAGGAAACCGATCTCAGAGATACCGGAAGAAATTCAATGGGTGTTTACGGAATGAAACTTCGTGCCGGTGATGAGATAATCGGAATGCAGCTTGCCCATCAGGGAGACACGCTTCTCTTTGTTTCCGAAAAAGGATTTGGTAAGAGAACAAGACTTTCGGAATTCAAAGTTCAGAACAGAGCAGGTATCGGACTTAAGTGTTATAAGATAGTTGAAAAGACCGGTAATCTTATCGGCGTTAAAGCAGTTAATGATGAACATGAGATAATGATGATCACCGATGAAGGAATCATTATCCAGATCGCCATGACAGATGTTTCAATTTACGGTCGTGATACTTCAGGCGTAAAACTTATGAACCTGGATGAAGGAGTTCATATCGCAAAGATCGCAAAAGTCAGAGATGATGTTGCCGATTCCGGAGTTGAAGCTGAGGGTGAGGAAACAGACGAAAATCCCGAGATCGAGGATAGCCCGGAAGCCACAGAAACAGAGGGTTCCGAGGAATAGTCAAATCTAAAAAGCTCTGTATTGAGTTTTCAGGGACAGATAACGGGTATCTGTCCCTTTTTAATTGTGAAAACGCAATACAGGACAAATTTATTAATGTTTCACAAATATATATTTTGGTGTTTCACATTTCATTGTACAATATTTTGTATTTAATGTTTCACGTGAAACACGAAATAGTGGTTTTAGAAAAATAATGTTTCATGTTTCACGTGAAACAAAGAATATGATCTGTCAACCACAAGATTTTCAAAAAACTTGTGGTGGAATAAGTTATTACTTAGTGATATACTAAACGAGTGGCAGTTTCGAATGTCAAAATTGTAATAAGTGAAAGGGTAAGATATGAGCAAAGTAATATCTGTTGCTAACCAGAAGGGCGGCGTAGGTAAATCTACTACGGTCATCAATTTAGCTGCCTGTCTGGCGGAAAAAGGTAAAAAAGTTCTCGTTATAGATGCCGATCCTCAGGGAAATACTACCAGTGGTTTCGGTATCGACAAAAACTTTGTCGAGAACACCATATATGAACTGATACTCGGGGAATGTTCAATAGAGGATTGCATTATCAAAGATGCCATTCCGAATGTTTCGGTTGTTCCTTCTAACGTGAACCTTGTTGCAGCTGAGATCGATCTTATCGGAGTTGAAGACAGGGAATTCATATTAAGAAAAGAACTGGATTGGGTAAGAGGCAATTATGATTTTATTTTCATAGACTGTCCTCCTTCTCTTTCGCTTTTACCGATCAATGCATTTACCGCATCCGATTCGGTTTTAGTTCCTGTTCAGTGTGAGTTCTATGCTCTTGAGGGACTCAGCCAGCTGATCCATTCGATCAACCTTACAAAGGAAAGACTTAATCCTTCTCTTGAGATGGAGGGAGTTGTTTTCACAATGTATGATTCCAGAACGAATCTTTCTTCCCAGGTAGTAAATAACGTTAAGGCACATTTAAAAGAAAATATATGTAAGACAATAATTCCGAGAAACATAAGGCTCGCGGAGGCACCAAGCCACGGAATGCCGGTAACGATGTACGACGGAAAATCCCAGGGAGCCGAAGCATACAGAAGTCTAGCTGAGGAAATCCTGAACAACAAGTGAGCCAAAGTCGGAATTTCCATGCTTGCATGAGAAATTCCGACCTTGGCGAACGTAAAACGCACGCGAGAAGTGCGAAAGCACGGAGCGCGTACGTTTTAGGATTGCGAGAACGAAGTGGAGCAATCCGTGTTGTTCAGGTAAAGAAATATAAGGCGAACGCAAAACGCACGCGAATATTCTATTTTTAGAAAAGAGGTTCAAAATGGCAAAGAACACAAAAGGTTTAGGAAAAGGATTAGATGCATTATTTAATTCCCCTTCGGTATCTATAAAAGATACACCTGCCACTACGGCATCGGGCGACGGAATCAGAACAGTTAAGATCGGAAAAGTCGAGCCCAACAGGGACCAGCCGAGAAAGGTATTCGATGAAAACGACATAAACGAACTTGCTTCTTCCATAAAAGATCACGGTATCTTACAGCCCATCCTTGTTACCGATCGCGGAGATCATTTTGAGATAATTGCCGGTGAGCGCAGATGGAGAGCGGCAAATGTCGCCGGGTTAAAGGAAGTTCCCGTTATAGTTAAGGATCTTACCGAAGAGGAAATATACATTATTTCCTTATTGGAAAACCTTCAGAGAAAGGACCTTAATCCCATAGATGAGGCTCAGGCTTATAAGAGACTTATCGACGATTATGGATTCAAGCAGGATGAAGTTGCGGAAAAGGTATATAAGAGCAGGACGGAAGTAACAAATAAGATAAGATTGTTAAAGCTTCCCGAAAAAGTAAGACAGATGGTCATAGACGGAACTCTTTCAACCGGACATGCCAGGGCACTTCTTTCGATAGAAGATGAAAAATCCATAGAAGAAACGGCTGAAAAGATCGTAGCTCAGAAACTCAGCGTCCGTGATGTTGAAAAGCTCGTAAAGAGTCTGGGAAATCCCGCCAAAAAGCCCAGGGCAAAGAAAGCCAACAAGAATTCTTTCGTATACGAAGATATTGAAAACAGATTGAAGCAGACACTCGGAACAAAAGTTAGTATTTCCGCAAAAGACGGCGGTGCGGGCAAGATCGAGATTGAATTCTTCTCGGATGATGATCTTGAGAGGATACTTGAAATCATAGGATGATCTGAATATATCAAAAGTATAATTTCGGAAAGGAAAGGATCATGAACGGAAGCGGGATTTTTGAAAGCCTCGGAATGGGAAGCCTCGATATCGCCATATTGTTCTTTATTTTATTCGGCCTTATTCTGATACTTTTCATCATTTTAATTGTTATGCTTGTAAAGCAGCATAATCTGAAGAAAAAATACGAAGCATTTATGAAAGGCAAAGATGCCGGGAGTATGGAAACAGAGATCATGGATCTCTTTAATATCATCGATAAATTAAGAGCGGTGGCAAATACTCACTCAAAAGAGATAAGAAGGATATACAGAAGATTAGAGAGCGTTTACCAGAAACTCGGTATCGTAAAATACGATGCATTTAATCAGATGGGAGGACAGCTCAGTTTTTCTCTTGCTCTTCTTGATGAGAAAAATAATGGTTTTATAATCAATTCAGTACATTCGAGCGACGGATGCTATTCATATACAAAAGAAATAACCGAGGGAACCTGTGCGGGAACTCTCGGAGAAGAAGAAAAAGAAGCCCTTGCTATAGCCATGGGACAAACGGAGGTTGAAGAGAAATGATAGACATTAAGTTTTTACGTGAAAATCCGGATGCGGTAAAGGAAAACATCAGGAAAAAATTTCAGGATGACAAGCTTCCCCTTGTCGATGAAGTCATCGAGCTTGATACGAAGCGCCGCACTACCCAGCAGGAAGGCGATAATCTCAGGAATGAGAAAAACAAGATTTCCAAAGAGATAGGGGCACTTATGGCCCAGGGCAAAAAGGAAGAGGCTGAGGAAGTAAAGAAAAAAGTAGCGGAATTTGCCGAGAGACTTGTTAAATTAGAAGAAGAGCAGAAGGTTCTTGAAGAGAAAGTTACCGGGATAATGATGAAGATTCCCAATATCATCGATCCTTCGGTTCCCATCGGAAAAGATGATTCCGAAAACGTTGAGGTTACAAAATACGGTGAGCCCGTAGTTCCTGACTTTGAGATTCCTTATCATACCGAGATAATGGAGAGATTTAACGGTATCGATCTCGATGCAGCCGGGAAAGTTGCCGGTAACGGATTCTATTATCTCATGGGAGATATTGCAAGACTTCATTCCGCAGTTATCTCTTATGCAAGAGACTTCATGATCGACAGGGGATTTACTTATTGTGTTCCTCCTTTTATGATCAGAAGTAATGTAGTAACAGGTGTTATGAGTTTTGATGAGATGGATGCGATGATGTACAAGATCGAGGGAGAAGACCTTTATCTTATCGGTACCAGTGAGCATTCCATGATAGGTAAATTTATCGATACTCTTACCGATGAGGCAGATCTTCCCAAGACTCTTACCTCTTATTCTCCCTGTTTCAGGAAGGAAAAAGGAGCTCATGGTATAGAGGAAAGAGGAGTATATCGTATCCATCAGTTTGAAAAGCAGGAAATGATAGTTGTCTGCAAACCCGAAGAATCTCCCATGTGGTTTGATAAACTCTGGCAGAATACCGTAGATCTTTTCCGATCCATGGATATTCCGGTCAGAACCCTTGAGTGCTGCTCCGGAGATCTTGCTGATCTTAAGGTAAAATCCTTCGACGTTGAAGCATGGTCACCCAGACAGAAGAAGTATTTTGAAGTAGGAAGCTGTTCCAATTTAGGTGATGCTCAGGCAAGACGTTTAGGTATCAAGGTAAAAGGTGCTGACGGAAGCAAATATTTTGCTCATACATTAAACAATACGGTAGTTGCTCCTCCGAGAATGCTCATAGCATTTTTGGAAAACAATTTAAGAGCGGACGGATCGGTTGCGATCCCCGAAGTTCTCCGTCCTTATATGGGAGGTAAAGAGGCTCTTATTCCCGTAAAATAACAGGATGATAAAATATCCGGAAAGGAGGGTATATGCATAAGTATTTACGTGCGGTCGGTTTTTCCATAGTTGAAAAGCGTGCTGAAATGGATTTTATCGTAAGAAATGCCATAAAGAAAGCTGACGAACAGAGCTTTATCTCTACGAATGACGACACCCTCTTTTCGGATTTTAAACTGTACTGCGGAAGGAATATGGGAATCTGTGTCCGCGGTGAGTATGATGAGAACGGAACATTTTATGCGGAATACTCATTTCCGTTCTTAAAGGGAACACATATAAGTTCCAGATCGGAAGTGGAAGTTGAAAGACATGCCGAAAAAGAAGAATACTCAGGTATCTGCGAAGAGGCCGGGATAGGAATATCACTTATATTCTATCTTTACGATGTTATTCCCTATTTAAAGCGAAAAAACGCAAGGACAATAAATGAAATAGGAAAAGCAGTAAGTCTTTCTGCTCTTTCCGTCGAAGGAAAGATCGTCCTTCCGTTAAAAAAGGAAGAAGAAGAACTTATAAAGAGCAGTAAATACACTGATTTCAGAAAGCAGCTTATTGATAAGGCCCGAAGGGGAGATGAGGAAGCTATAGAATATCTGACTCTTTCCGATATGGATACTTACAGTACGGTCACAAGAATGGTCGTTAAAGAAGATATCCTTTCTTTGGTAGACACTTATTTCATGCCCTGCGGAGTAGAATGCGATCAGTATTCCATGCTTGCGGAGATCACTGATGCAGAGCTCGTGGAGAATGAATATACAAAAGAAAAGGTATGGCAGCTTTCGGTCAGCTGTAATGATGTCATGATGGATGTCTGCATTAACGAAAGAGACCTTATAGGAGAGCCCGCTGTTGGAAGAAGATTTAAAGGACTGGTGTGGCTGATGGGAGAGATAATCTATCCGGATTAGGATTACAGGTAAATATGGAAGAAAAAAGAGAGAATAAAATGGGAGTCCTACCTATTAAAAGGCTCATCATCACTATGTCATTGCCGATGATGATATCAATGATTGTGCAGGCTCTTTATAATGTAGTAGACAGTATATTTGTTGCAAAAATAAATGAAAATGCTTTAACAGCGGTCACTTTGGCGTTTCCGCTCCAGTCACTGATGATCTCGGTTGGAAGTGGTATAGGAGTCGGTATCAATGCGCTTTTATCAAGGTCACTGGGTGAAAAGAAATATGAAAAGTCGGATAGTGCCGCAAACACCGGTATACTGATGACATTTATTTCATTTATCATTTTTGTTTTTGTCGGTATTTTTCTGGCCGGACCATTTATTCAAAGTCAGACCGATGTTTCCGAGATCATAAGCTTCGGAACAACTTATTTACGTATAGTAAACTGTCTTTCTATCGGTGTGTTCTTTCAGATGACATTTGAAAGGCTTTTGCAGTCAACAGGAAAGACAATCTTCAGTATGGTATCCCAGGCTACGGGAGCTATAGTGAATATTATCATGGATCCGATCCTTATCTTCGGTCTTCTGGGAGCTCCGAGGCTCGGAGTTGCCGGCGCGGCATATGCGACGGTCATGGGACAGGTAATCGCGGCCTGTATCGGACTTATATTAAATCTGAAATATAACAGGGAGATCCATTTTTCGTTTAACAAGATATTGCATCCAAAGGGATCAACAATAAAAGAAATATTAATAGTCGGAATACCGTCAATGGCTATGATGTCCATTGGGTCCGTAATGACTTACATGATGAATAAGATCCTCATTGTATTTTCAACTACGGCTACGGCAGTTTTCGGAGTATACTTTAAGTTGCAGAGTTTCTTCTTCATGCCTGTATTTGGACTTAATAACGGACTTATACCGGTCATAGCATATAATTACGGGGCAAGGAGTAAAAAAAGGATAATCGAAGCACTTAAGTTTTCGGTTTTTCTGGCTGTATTTATCATGGCTGTCGGTACTGTGGTATTTGAGACTGTTCCCGGAATGCTGCTCACGCTTTTTAATGCATCCGATCAGATGAAGGAGATAGGAATTCCCGCTCTTCGCATAATATGTTTATCTTTCCCTGTTGCAGGATGTTGTATAGTTTTGGGATCCACTTTTCAGGCATTTGCGAAGAGTACTTATGCTCTGGTGGTTTCCGTCGGAAGACAGCTGGTCGTGCTGATCCCCGCGGCATGGCTTTTATCTAAGACCGGTAACATTAACAACGTCTGGTGGGCATTCGTTATAGCAGAGGGTGCATCGCTTATACTCTCCGTTGTCATGTTTAACAGGATAAAAAAGAAACTGATAGATACTCTTTAGCCGCTGAAATCCACATCGTTGGTGATATCAATATTGTATTCGGGATAGGCATTCCGTACACTTTTGCAGAATTCCTTATAACAGTGCATTCGGTCTTTGGAAGCAAAATCGATTATAACATCAAAACTGATAGAAGAAGTTTCTTTATTTAAGTAGAAGCCGTGCATCTGGAGAATATCCGGATACCCGGCTGCTATTTTTTCTATATTGCTCAGCATCTCAGAGGTTTCTTTATCATTTTTATCCACGGCATAGATACCGACAGCAGCCAGAATAACCTGGTGTTCCTCAAATACTTTTGCGGAGATTTTTCTTGTGAGGGAATCAAGCTCACCCGCGCTCATCTCGCTGGGAATCTCAATATGGGCGGAAGCCAGATAGATATCCGGGCCATAATTATTTAAGATAAGGTCATAGGTCCCGTTTACCTTGTCAAAAGAATTGATCGTCTTTTTGATGGAATCGGTAAGGTCGGTTTCGGCGCGTTCTCCCAGTATCTGACTGATAGTTTCTTTTAGCATGTCATAACCTGATTTTATGATTATTATGGAGATTATCGCAGCAAGATATGCCTCTAAGCTTAAGTGAGCAAAGATATAAATGATCGCTGCGATAAGCGTAGTTGCCGAGATTATTGAATCCATCAGCGCGTCTGTACCTGAGGCAACAAGTGAATCGGAATTAACGGCTTTTCCGGTTCTTTTTACATAGGTGCCGAGCAGGATCTTTGCGATCACCGCAACTGTGATTATTATCAGAGAGGTGATAGTATATTCCGGAACCTGAGGATTTAATATCTTTTTTACGGATTCGATCAGAGAAGTCGCACCGGCATAAAGGATGATAACGGCAATGATCATCGCTGTTAAATATTCCACTCTTCCGTGTCCGTAGGGATGTTCTCTGTCGGCGGGTTTTGCCGCGATCCTTGTTCCTACGATGGTTATTGTTGAAGAAAGAGCATCGCTTAAGTTATTTACGGCATCCAAAGTGATGGCGATGGAGCCGGTAATAAGTCCGACTGCAGCTTTAAAGATCGAAAG